>OOCM01000029.1_pt1 | contig 137237 bp, 100 predicted proteins | sample 1671111 | NCBI WGS metagenome assembly OOCM01 (sample SAMN06348123, study PRJEB24527) | human gut metagenome | biome: human gut; feature: ankylosing spondylitis patient; material: feces | host: Homo sapiens | place: China | collected 2015-10 | reverse complement strand
CTCTTCCCGAGAGGTGTATTGAAGCACATCTTGAGGGGATAAATAGTGGTACATATTGTAATAGTTTTTTTAATTAATTTAAACATGAAAAGAAAGTTTGTAAATGCAATCTTGTTCGGAGCACTCATTGCGGCTTCGACAAGCGTAGTGCAGTCTTGTAAGGACTATGACGACGACATCAGCGATTTGCAATCTCAGATTACAAACAATGCATCGACTCTTGATGAGATGGTGACAGAGAAGGTTAACAACCTGACAGCGGAAATCGCTTCTTTGAAGAGTCAGCAGAGTGCTTTGGAGACTGCTCTTGCTGCGTCAGAAGAGAAATTGACTGCTGCGATTGAGGAGGCTAAGTCTGCTGCTAACAATGCAGAGGCTGCAGCAAAGGCTTATGCAGATGTTCAGGCTGCGGCTGCAGAGAAGGCTGCTATTGAGGCTGCTCAGGCAAGCATTGATTCTGCTGTACAGCAACTTCAGGGTGCAATCGATGCTGCCAATGCTACAATCAATGAGCTGAATTCAAAGGTTTCAACTCAGCAGGAAACCATCAATGGTCTGCTTGATGCTGATGCAAAGCTTCAGACTGCTATCAGCGAAGCTAATGCAGAAATTGCAACTGCTAAAGATATGGCAACTGCCGCTCAGCAGACTGCTGATGAAAACGCAGAGCAGATTGATGCAATATTGCTCAACCTGCAGACTGTTAAAGAGGGGCTTGACAGCCAGATTTCTTTGTTGAGCGAAGATCTCAAGAAGGCGATGGACGACATCGCTGCAAACAAAGCTGATGTTGAGGCTAAACTTGCTACTGTAAATTCTCTCATAGAGAGCAACGCTGAGGCTATTGCAGCTCTTCAGAGCAAAGATACTGAGCTTCTTGAGCTTATTACAAAGAATTCAACAGATCTTGTAGCTCTCTCCGGTCAGGTTGCACTTATGAATGAGGAACTGACAGCTAACCTCGATGCTGTTAAGGCATACGCAGAAGCCGAGATAGCTCTTCTTAAGGGTGATGTTGAAACAATCAAGGGTGATTTGGCTGCGGCTCTGACTCAGATTTCCAATATACAGACTTCTTTGGAAGCTATCAATGCTGCTATCGAAGAGCAGAAGGGAATCAATGAAAATACAAGTGCCGACATCAAGAAACTGCAGGAGGAACTTCAGGCTCTTACAGAGAATGTTGAAGAAAACATAAATAGTTTGGTTCTGCAGATTGGTGGTATAAACAGTACTCTTGAATCTGTTATCGGTGGTGTTGACCTCAATACTACAAACCTGAAAACTCTTCAGGAAGCAGTTGATCAGATAAATGCTCAGCTTCAGGGTGTGGCAACAAAAGAAGATGTCAATAAGCTTCTTGAGGACCTTCAGTCTGCAAGCCCTGAAACCCTTAAGGCTTTTGAGGCTGCATTGAAGGGATACACTGACCAGGCTATAAATGACAATAATGCTGAACTGGCAGAAAATCTTCAGAAACTTCAGGATCAGATTGATGCAATAAATAGCGCCGAAGGTCTGAAAGGTGAAATCGATGCTTTGCGTACTCAGATCGGTCTTATTCAGGGCGACGAAGGTGTTACTGTTACCATTCAGGAACAGATCAATCAATTGAGTACTAGTATTGAAGAGGCTAAGACTGCAGCCAGCCAGGCTCTCGCAGGTGAGGTTTCTACTCTTAATCAGACAATAACCGATTTGCAGAGTGCTCTCGAAACAAGAATCGGCAATGTTGAAAATGAGATTTCTGAGATATGGAAGCAATTGGCTGTTACATCAGATGCTATTGGCCAGTGCATCAACATGTTCAACGATGAGCTCAGCAAATACAGTGCTAATTTGAGTAAGCAGCTTAAGAGCATCGTATTCAGCCCGCAGGAATATTATCAGGGTATTGAGGCAATCGGTATATGGTCGTTCAACTACAAAGCAATTGTCGGTGGTTTGGCTACTGCTGATGTAAAAGCTAACCAGGTGAATGATAAAGCTACTAAGTGGGCTACTGATGAAACAAGTGTTTCACCTATAGTAAAGGCTTCTTATTACATGAATCCTTCCAATGCTGCAATAGATACTGTAACCAGCAGAGTTAAAGAGCATTATTCATTCATTGTAAATAATGCAAGCTATACTCGTAACGCTAGCGAAAATCAGATTACTATCGACAGTGTTAGATACGACAAATCTAAGAAGGGATTGTTCAATGTGTTCTTCAGCATGAAGGATGCTAATAAGATTGCTTCAATTCCTGAAACAGGTGATGGTAGTGTCGATGTTGCTGCCCTTCGTTATAACTATTCAACAGTTAATGGTGATACAGTGGTAACTTCTGATTTTGCGGCGTTGAAGCAGTATAAAATAACAGAGTTCATTATCAATAAGGGTAGTGGACACCTGCATCTTGCACAAACTGCAGCAAAAGCTGTTGAGAAGGATAAGGATGGATATGTTTCGCCTACACTCGAAATTGCTTATGATAATAAGGATGGCATAGATCTTGATGATTTTATCAATGTTCATTACAACTTTAATAATACAAAGGATAAGGTTTGGGGTGATCAGGATGAAATCAACAAGAAGAAGTTCAAACTTGTTTATGAACTGATAGGTTATAAGGCAAATGATGCTGATAACACAAATGAAAGCCAGCATGCTACTATAACAGGAAGTATTCTTACAGTTCATAATGTAGGTTCAACAGAAGCTGACCGTAGAATTATCGGACGTACTCCGCTTGTACGTGTAAAGCTTGTTGATGAAAACAGCGGTAACCAGATTGCACAGGTTGGATATATTCTTGTTAAGATTACAGATGTTGCGTCTGAACCAGTTGTCGTAGACGAAATTGGAGCAATAACAAATGGCTACACTGTTGTTTGTGAAGATGCTTCAGTTCTCAATAATGTAAGAGCTATCACATGGCTTGAGGTTGAGGATAAGGTTCTTGGTGAGCTCAACATGAGTAAGGATGAGTTTGAAGCCAACTATGCTCTTGCAGAAAATGGAGATGGTTCATGCAAGCAGTTTACTCAGAACTCTAATGGCGGATTTGCTGAGCGTAATCCTCAGTTTGGCTCAATCGTAAATACAACAGATGATCAGTCTCATACAACTAATGTATTGAAGTGGACTGTAGGTAACGTTCAGGCATATGACTGGTTCGTGACAAAGAAGAACACAAGCATATCTGTTTGGGTTAAGTTTGCTCCGAAGAATACGTTGGCTTCTTCTCAGGATGTTTATGTTAAGTTGACTTGGACACCTGGAACAATCAATAAGACTCCGATTGCTACAATATTGGATTCAGACAAGAAGGCTGCTGACTGGCATTTGACTAATTCTCGTGAAGCTGGATTTGATGAACTCCATATCCAGGTTGGTAATGCAACTGTACCAGGAGCTACTTGTAAGTATGAGAACCTGACCATTGAGAATACATTCAACGTTAATCCTTTAGATGTAATAAAGAGAGATATTAATGGAACTTATTCTGCTTTGGCTAAGAGTGCATCTGTTTCTTACAGATTTGCTTCTGAAGAACTTCAGACTAAGAAAACTTATTCTGGTGTGAGTGGCAGAAGTTATACAATTACTGTAAGAAATACATATGTTGAATATGATCCTACTAAGGGAATAAGCGAGATTTATGCTAACGGTACACTGATAGCAAGTATGGAGGTAGCGACAGGAACTGTTACACTTGCTCCAAATGATGTTGCAAAGGATATTATCAACAACTACAATAAAGGTGAGCTGAATAAAGCTATGACATTCACTGTTGTTGTTGAGAATAAAACTTGTGAACCTGCGGAAAATCTGATCACACTGAACAACAATAAGTTTGATGTTAAGGTTATTAAGCCTGTATTCATCGTTGGTGGTGAGATTTCAGAAATGACTTTGAATGATTTCAGCTCATTGACTCAGAAGGTATCTCTTAAGTTTGAGGACTTCAATGGATATGATCCGACTGCATTCTGGAACAACAGCAATCAGCAAGTTTCATTCTGGAATTTCTATGGTGTTTCAAGCATTGAGGCTGAAGATATTCAGACTGATTACAGTGGTTCTTGGAAGCCGGTTGATTCAAACGACTTTGAGTTCAATTACACTAAACCTAATGGAGGTATCACACTTGACAATATGGGTAGTGTAACACTCGTTCAGAAGAATATGAGCCGTGCTAACACATTCAATGTTAGAATCAACTTTAAGGTTACTTATTCTTGGGGTACTTTGTATTATCCTATTACTGTTAAGGTTAATGCTGCACCGGGTAATACAGTATCGGTTCGTTGATCAATGATAGTTTGACTAATAACTCTTTTGGGAGGGCAGGAAGTCAGCCTGCCCTCCGTTTTTAAAATTTCATATAAATATAAACGATATGAAAGTTCGTAACGTTCCGTTTGTTTTGTTGATGTTTGTTGTAGTCACGGCATTGTTTTCATGCCATTCTGACAAGAAAGAAAAAAAATCACAAGAAACGGATTTTGAACAGGCTATGGGTGCAAAAGATACTCTGGCTGTTCTGAAACTTATAGATGAGTTTTTCGGATATGCCGAAAGTGGCCAGTACAATGAGGCTGCAATGATGTTGTATCGTAATGATACAGAAAAGGATGGGACACCGATTCCTCTAGATAATGATGAGATGGAACAGGTTAAGGGTATGTTGAGATCTGTTCCTATGGTAGATTATACTGTTGAGTATATAAAATTCAATGAATACTACGCCAATGAGGTCTTATGTAAGATTATAATACGTGAGGCTGAAGGAGACGTCCCGGCTATAACAACCAAGATGTTTTTTAAACCGGTGTTCTATTTGGGTAATTGGGTGCTATGCCTTACCAATACTGAGTATGGAGATAGGCGTCTTGTAACTCAGGAACAGGGAGATTCAATGGCCGAAGAATATAAGAACAGAAAAATCAGTACAAGTGATTCAGATGATGATGTGAATGCTGAATAAGTTTGGTTGTAATATTGTTCAAAGGTAGAAGTTTAGTAGAAAGTAAGATATAAATATTGAAAGTTTGAGAGACACGGACTCAATCATTAAATCACTGGCGGGGTGAAAATTCATAATTCGCACTATCCCCAACTCATTTTTTAGCTAAGTTCGTTTTCGCTCCGCCATTTTAATTTTTCATAATACAGCAGTTGGGCCACTCTGAACCATAAAAAGTCCAGGGTGGCCTTTATTTTAAAAAGAGTTGTATGTATAAGTAGGTTTTTATGTAGTCTAAATAGTGGCTCTTCTATGGGCATTTCTGTATTTGCCTCTATATGGAGCTGGTTTTACGTTATTTATAATTTAAATTTTAGAGTATGAAAAGCAAACGAAATTTGACAGCATTGGCATTGGGTATCATGGCGATGACTGTAACTGCTCAAGAACAGAGCGGACAAGTGGGTTTTAAACCTCATTGGTATATGCAGGTTCAGGCTGGTGCATCGTATACGTTGGGTGAGGCGGATTTCGGGAAGCTGATTTCTTCAGCAGTTGCATTGTCTGGTGGATATCAGTTTACTTCTCTTTGGGGATTGCGTGCAGGAATCTCTGGGTGGCAGGCAAAAGGTGCGTGGGCTGTGCCTGAGAATGTTTATAAATTCAACTATCTGCAGGGAAACGTTGATGCTACTCTGGATCTTGGCAACCTGTTTTGCGGTTATAATTATAAAAGAGCATTCAATCCTTATGTTTTCATTGGAGTTGGTGTAAACGGAGCTTTTAACAATGATGAAGCCGTTTTTATTAATGATGCTGGTAATAAATTGGAATATCTATGGCGTGACAGCAAGGTAAGCATTGCTGGGCGTGCAGGTATAGGTGCTGGAATACGCTTGTCGAACAATCTTTATATAAATGTTGAAGTAAATGCAAATATGCTGACTGACAAGTTCAATTCCAAAAAAGGAAATAGTGTAGATTGGCATTTCAATGCTCTTGCTGGCTTGACATTCAAGTTTGGCAAAACTTATACGCATGTTGAAGAACCTGTGCCGGTAGCTCCAGTGCAACCTGTTAGAACTGAAACTCCAAAACAGGAGGTTAAGGAAGAAAAGTTTGTAGTTAAACAAGAAGTTAAGGATGAAAGAATCAACGTCAACGTGTTCTTCCTTATAAATTCTTCAGACATACGTACTTCAGAGGCTCAGAAGTTGAATGATATAGTCAAATTCTTGAAAGAAAATACGGAGAAGAAAGTATCTGTTTGTGGATATGCTGACAAAGAAACCGGAAATTCTTCTTTCAATCGTAGTTTGTCTCAGAAGCGCGCTCAGGCAGTAGCCGATTTGCTGGAGAAGAACGGCATTGATAAAGAACGTATTATTGTAGATTTCAAAGGTGATACTGTTCAACCGTTCAGTAAGCCGGAGATGAATCGTGTGGCTATTTGTGTATCTGAATGAAAACTTTTTACGCGTAAACCAATGTTGTCAGATAGAAGTCTACTTTGATGATGAGGCTTGATATCTGATTTACATCATAAAGAGAGGTAAAAAAAATATATATACATAAAGGGCTTCGAAAGATTTTGTATTCTTTTGAAGCCCTTTATATTGTGGTGGTAAGGATTGCTTATAACTTTGTTTCACCTTCTATATAGTTTTCCATGAACATGTGTTCGCCATCGAAAACTGCGTATGTAAATAGGCTTATCCATTCGCCCATAAGCATTACACGGCTGTCTTTGTTAAGAATTAGGTCGAGTTCGATATGCCTGTGCCCGAACATGAAGTAGTTTATGCTTGGATGGGTCTTCAGATAATCTTTTGCGAAAAGTACTAGTCCTTCTTCGTTTTCTCCTTTATATGGAGGTTCTCCACCGTCTTCGCGCTTCATCCTGCTGTGCTTTGCCCATTTGAGGCCAAAAGGAATGAATAGGTGAGGATGAATCATTTGTGCCAGTCTCTTGAGCGTACGGCTCTTGAAACATGCAAACAGAAATTCGGTTTTCCAATTGTGGTCCTGATAGTCCAGGCCGTCACCGTGGGCTATGAAAAACTCTTTTCCGCAAATCTCGCACGTGTAAGGTTCTTTATGAAGAATTACACCGCATTCGTTCTTCAGATAATCTCCACACCATTGATCGTGGTTGCCTTGGAAGAAGTGTACTTCCACTCCTCTGTCTGTCAATTCACTTATTTTCCCCAAGAATCTCGTGTATCCCTTGGGTACCACGTCGGCATATTCGAACCAGAAATCAAACATGTCTCCCAGCATGTAGATTGCTTCGGCCTTATCCTTGATGGCGTCAAGGAAGTTCACAAGCCTGCGTTCTTGAGTTCTTCTGTGCTTGATTGCCAGCGAACCAAGATGTGCATCTGATATGAAGTATATATTTTTCATCCTGATATGTTTTTAGTGTGGTTGTCTTGTCTTTTATGTATTCTTGGTGGAATCAGATGAATCCGAGATCCAGTTTGGCTTCCTCGCTCATCATATCCTTTGTCCATTCCGGCTCAAAGACAATGTTTACGTTTGTAGATTTTACTTCTTTGATGGAATTTACTTTCTGGTGTATGTCTTCAATGATGAAATCGGCTGCCGGACAGTTTGGTGCCGTCAATGTCATATCGATATTAACGTCGAAATCGTCGGTCACATCAATCTTGTATATAAGTCCAAGGTCGTATACATTAACCGGTATTTCTGGGTCGAAAACTGTTTTCAGCATTTCTACCACTTTCTGTTCTATATTGAATTTCTTATCCATATCAATAATATATTTTATATGTTGCTACTATAATTTGCCTTCATCGGCAAAGCTGTAATATGATCCGTCGGTCACGATAATGTGGTCGAGCATCTGTATGTTCATTATCCTGCATGCCTCTTTGATTCTGGCTGTCAGTCTTATGTCGTCTGTGCTCGGACGAAGCGATCCGGAAGGGTGGTTATGCACTGCAATCAATGCCGTCGCGTTTGCCATAATTGCCTCTTTGAGAATCAGACGCAGGTCTACTGATGTTTCCGTGAGTCCGCCTGTGCTTATTCTTTTAGGCATTATCAGCCTGGAATTGTTGTTCAGCAGCAGTATCCAGAACTCTTCTCTGTATAGATCCTGCATTCTAGGGCGCATGTACTCGTATACTTTGTCGGACGAGTTCAAGCATTCAAGCTCTGAGGCCTTTTCCATCGCCCTTCGTCGACCAATTTCCGCTGCGGCCTTGATGGTTATGGCTTTTGCCTCGCCTATGCCCTTATATTTCATCAGGTCTTCGATTGTCATCCGACTCAACCTGCTAAGTTTGTTTCCGCAGTCATTGAGGATGTCGCGCATCAGTTCTACTGCTGATTTCTCGGCATTTCCTGAACCGATTAGTATTGCCAGCAGTTCTGCATTTGTCAATGCTTCTTCACCTCTGAGCATCATCTTTTCGCGTGGCCTGTCGTCGATGGCCCACTCTTTGATGCTGAGTTTCGTTTCGGAATCAGTCATAGAAGTTCTTTTCGTATGCGGAGAATTCTCCCTTCTTCATTATACATCTTTGCCACCATGCCTTTATGAATCCCAATCCATATCCGAATAGCTGTACGAAAGCCGCTTCTGTAGCCATAAAACCAATAATGGCGCTTTTGTTCTGTATGCTGGCATCGATGAATACCATAAGTATGTATAGGAGTATAGGCATCAGCGGAACGGTGTACCATTGTATTGTTGTCTGTCCCAGCTGGAATCCTCCGTGAACGGTAAATTCCATTACAAGAGCGGCTATCAGCAGTAATATTACTCCTACGGTAAATACTGCCGGCAGCAGATGTACTATTTTTAGCGATTCTGGATATTTCTTGTAAAGATTTATTCTTGCAATTCCGGAGTTGAAAACCTGCTTGAAGAATTTGTCGAAATCGGTTCGTCTTTTATGCCATACCCATGCCTCCGGGAACAGACGGCATTTGTATCCGCCTTTGAATATGCGTATGCTGAAGTCTATGTCTTCGCCGAATCTCATTTTAGAGAAGCCCCCCAGATCATTGTATACCTTTCTGCGTACACCCATATTGAATGAGCGTGGATAAAACTTGTCCAGTTTCTTTTTTCCACCGCGTATTCCTCCTGTTGTAAAGAAGGATGTCATGGAATAGCTGATGGCTTTTTGTACATTGGTAAAAGAGTCATGTGCCCTGTCAGGTCCACCGAAGGCATCGCACGGAGATTGCTGCAGTTCTTTTTCAACTGCTTCCAGATATCCGTCTGGCAATACACAGTCAGAGTCAAGAATTATAACATATTCCCCTGAACTATGATCTACACCGTAGTTTCTTGATGGCCCAGGTCCGGAGTTCGGCTTCTTGAAATATTTTATGTCGAGACGCTCCTGATATTTGTCCGACGCCTCTTTGCATGTCACAGTCGAGCCGTCTTCCACTATTACCACTTCAAAATCCTTGAAAGTCTGTTTGGTCAGGCTTTGGAGCAGTTCTTCGACCTCATCAGGCCTATTGTATACAGGTATGATTATAGAATATTTCATTTCTCTTTGTCTATTGTGTCTCGGCACATGTCCGCTAGGTGCTGTACAGTTATGCCGTTGATGTTCTTTTTTATATGTGCAAAGGAATAAAAAAAAGGTGAAAACTGCAACAGGCAAAAAGCATGAGTTGGTGCTATTCGAAGTAGAATGATACGACTATCATCTTTGAATTTGCTTTGTTGAGCGATTCCGTGAATATGAGCATGCTGTCGTCTGTCAGGTCGTCTCTTTTTTTCTTGAGTACATTGGTCAGGCCATAGCAGAATTTTATTTCAGGGATGAACTTGAAGAATGGCAGATAGAAATCACATCCCAGTCCGACTTCAAGGTATACATCAAACGTTTTCAGCAATACCTGCTTTTGTTTCTTTACTGTGAGGTCTAGCATAGGATTCACACCGCACATCATGTAAGGCCTGTAATTGTTGAAGCGCTCAGCACTGAATTTCAAGTCTATAGGTAGTGATATGTAAGTCGACTTTATTGTCTGCCTCTGCACGTCTCCATTGAGCGCATTGCGGAATGTCACTGTTTTGTTGCCGAAGTGCATTGTCGGTATGGCTCGAAGTGCCAGATGCTTGGTCAGATACAACTCTCCCAATATGCCGACGCTGAATCCTGGGTCGTATGAGCCCACATCTGCGTACCACTGATTGCCGTTTTCGTCTATATATCCATTGTTTTCAAATTCAAGATCCTGCATGTGTATTCCGGCCATGAATCCATAATGCAGTCTTCTCTGGTCAATGTACGGTCGGTTTTGCACGACTCTTGTTTGTGCCGTGGCTGTCAATATGGTCAATGCCCATATTACGAACAATATTATAGAATGTTTTGCATGCATGTTTATTCGGCTCTTTGTCGTAGATTCTGACAAGCGTTGTGTATTTGTAAATAACGTTTTTCCCGTCAGATTATTATGTTTCTGGAGCCCATATTGCACCGGTGCCCCGTAAATGTCAAGACAAAGATAATTCTTTTATCGGTACTCTTGTTCATGTTCGGTAAAAACAAGACTCTATATGTCTGCGCCTCTGCTTTATCTGTATAATAAATGAATAATTTTCCTGCCTGCGGCATATCCAATATCATTAATTTATTATATCTTTGCCGGAGTTTTAGAAAAGTTTATTAATTAAAAATCAAAGAAAAATGGCTTACGTAATTAGTGACGATTGTGTAATGTGCGGAAGTTGTGCCGCTGAGTGCCCATCAGGAGCTATCTCTGAGGGTGATGGAAAGTATGTTATCGATGCAAATGCATGCGTTGATTGCGGTACTTGCGAAGGTGTTTGTCCTGCTGGTGCAATTTCAGCTGGAGAATAATTCCGCGAGAAAGAGTAGATATCGAGGACAGTTTCCTTTTGGAGACTGTCCTTTTTTATGTCTGGTGGTATACAAAAAATGAGGAGTGAAACATCGTGTTTCAACTCCTCATTTTTTTATTCAAACAACTGTATGTCTCGATTATTTCAGGCGAGCAACAGTTTCTTTGATTCTTTTCATTGCTTCAACAATGTTTTCGTCGCTTGTAGCATAGCTCATGCGGAAACATTCAGGGCTTCCGAATGCATCACCTCCTACGGTTGCAACATGTCCTACTTCGAGAAGGTACATTGCGAAGTCTGTAGAATTGTTGATTACGCGGTCGCCGTCTTTCTTTCCGAAGTAGTAAGAGCACTTAGGGAAGAGGTAGAATGCTCCGTGCGGTTCGTTTACTTCGAATCCAGGTATTTCCTTTGCCAGTTTAACGATGAGGTTCTTGCGGCGCTCGAAGGCCTTGCGCATATCTTCAACACACTGCTGGTCGCCTGTGTATGCTGCTTCAGCAGCTTTCTGGCTTACAGAGCAAGGTCCGCTGGTGTACTGTCCCTGAAGTTTGTTGCATCCTTTGACAATCCATTCCGGTGCAGCGATGAAACCTATACGCCATCCTGTCATTGCATATGCCTTTGATACACCGTTTATGATTACAACTCTGTCCTTGATGTCGTCAAACTGTGCCATTGAAGCATGTTTGCCTACATAGTTTATGTGTTCGTAGATTTCGTCTGCAAGTACGATTACGCGCTCATGCTTGAGAAGTACATTCTTGAGAGCCTCGAGTTCTTCAGTGCTGTATACAGAACCTGTAGGGTTTGATGGAGAGCAGAGAATGAGTGCACGAGTTTTAGGTGTGATGGCTGCTTCGAGCTGTTCTGGAGTAATCTTGAAATCCTGTTCGATAGGAGCTTCAATTATTACAGGTTCTCCATCGGCCAGTTTTACCATCTGAGGGTAGCTTACCCAGTAAGGAGCAGGTATTATCACCTCGTCTCCAGAGTTGATGAGAGCCATGATGGCGTTGCATACAGACTGCTTTGCACCGTTAGAGCAGAGAATCTGCGAAGGTTTGTAATCCAATCCGTTTTCATTCTTGAGCTTTGCAACGATAGCATTCTTCAGATCTGGGTATCCAGGAACTGGAGAGTATCTAGAATAGTTCTCATCTATAGCCTTTTTTGCAGCTTCTTTGATGTGGTCAGGTGTGTTGAAGTCAGGTTCACCAACGCTGAGGTTGATAACATCCATTCCCTGTGCTTTAAGTTCACTGCTTTTCTGTGACATTGCCAAAGTTGCTGATGGCGAAAGTCTGTTGAGACGGTCAGATAAATTTTCCATGTACAAAATCTTTATGTGAATAAACTTATTGTTGTCTTGTTATGAATGTTGCTCGTCCGCATCATTTGTTGAAATGAAGCGTGTGTCCCATTCTGTCTTTTTTGGTTCTCAGATAGCGCTCGTTGTATTCGTTGGGAGTAATTTCTATAGGAACATTCTCAACGATTTCAAGTCCGTATCCTTCGAGTCCGACTCTCTTGACAGGATTGTTTGTCAGCAGGCGGATTTTTCCTACGCCAAGTTCTCGCAGAATCTGTGCGCCTACGCCGTAATCTCTTTCGTCAGGGTCGAATCCGAGATGTATGTTTGCATCTACTGTGTCGTATCCTTCTTCCTGAAGCTTGTATGCGGCAATCTTGTTCATCAGACCGATTCCGCGTCCTTCCTGATTGAGGTATACAATGACACCTTTTCCTGCCTTGTCTATCTGTTCCATTGACTTGTGGAGCTGATCGCCGCAGTCGCATCTCTTGCTTCCGAATATATCACCGGTCATGCATGATGAGTGCATTCTGACGAGTATAGGCTCATCCTTGGACCATGTACCCTTGAACAAGGCAATATGTTCCAGACCGTTTGATTTCTGTCTGAAAGGAATAATTCTGAAGTGTCCGTGGTCAGTAGGAAGGTCTGCCTCCACACCTTTTTCCACGAGCGATTCTCTCTGAAGTCTGTAAGCTATGAGATCCTTTATCTGTATGAGCTTCATGTCGAATTTCTTAGCCACTTCCTGCAGTTCCGGCATGCGTGCCATAGTGCCGTCAGGGTTCAGAATTTCGATCAGTGCGGCTGCTGGTCTCATCCCCGCCAGACGTGCAAGGTCGATCGCTGCTTCTGTATGTCCGGCGCGTCTCAGCACACCCTTGTCCTGTGCGTAGAGAGGGTTGATGTGTCCCGGATGTCCGAATGTGCTTGGCTTCGATTCTGGATCAGCCAGAGCCTTAATGGTTTCTGCGCGGTCGTGTGCCGAAACGCCTGTTGTACATCCTTCAAGCTTGTCTACCGTTATAGTGAACGGTGTGCCGAGCATTGAAGTATTGTCGTCCACCTGATGAGGCAGTTCAAGCTCTTTGCATCTTGATATGGTTATCGGTGCACACAGCACCCCGCGCCCTTCCCTGAGCATGAAGTTCACCTTTTCAGGTGTTATGGTCTCTGCCGGTGTGATGAAGTCTCCTTCGTTTTCGCGGTCTTCATCGTCCACAACTATAACCAGCTTGCCTTCCTTGAAATCAGCAATGGCTTCTTCGATAGTGTTGAATTTGAAATTTCCCATATCTGCTAATCTAAAAAGTTAGTCTTTATTGTTCGTTTCTTTTTTGTTGTACATCAGCAGAATTCCTGCTTTTGTCTATGCGTTGTTTGTTGCAGTCTTTATATTTTCACCGGCAAGAATACTGGTACGTTCCCTCAGTTTTGTACATGTACTGTTGATTTTTCTGAGGTCCTTTCTGAGTCTGAGTCTGAATCTTCCTACTCTGAAAAGCAGTATCAGTCCGATTGGAAATATTATTCCTGCAGCCTTGTTAAGCTTTTTGCTCTTGAATGGAGCTGTATGTGCATGTATGTCTAGTATCGGTAGATAATTGAGCAGCATCAGTATGCTTTTGTCTTTGCTGTTGGACAGTGTCCTTACAATATATTCCAGCTCATCGCTTATTCGTTCAATCTCTTCGTCCTGATCTATCTTGAAGAAAAGTCTTATGTAGCTAGGGAATTTCTTCAGATTGTTCCGTTTTGTATAGCTCTTGCAGCTTGCTGTTATGTAGTCAAGATGCTTGGTCATCTTTTCATAGTCAGGGTCGTTGATGATGACCTCTTTCCTGGCAATGTGGCGCTGCTGTCTTATTCCGAATACCTTCTTGAAGAACGAAACGTATGCATCCATGTTGAATACGGCGGAGTCGTTGTTCGATTTTACAGTGAACAGAAGGCCCAGCGGAGCCAGCACTATAGTGCTTATCCACATACCCAGCCATACAGGTATCGAACCTTCTCTTGCAAGCTTGAGTCCTGCGGTGTTGATGATGTAGTATACGATGAATATCAAGACTGAAACTACAACAGGCAATCCAAGTCCGCCCTTTCTTATTATGGCGCCTAGAGGTGCGCCGATGAAGAAGAATACCAGACATGCCAGCGACATTGTAATCATCTGGTGGATCTGAATCCAGTGTCTTCTTATCTGTCCGTCGCCATTCTCCATGCTGTAGCTCTTGAACTCTGTGTCCATCTGCTGGGCATTGATTTTCTGCGAAGCATCCCTCAGCACGCTTAATTTTGCTGAAGCCGGCATTTTGCTGAACGCGCTGTCTAGCATCACCTTCTCAATGCGTCCCTGTTTCTTTTCGGACTCGTGTTTCTTTATGTCGTCTTCGCTCATCTCCCTTACGCGCATGGAGCCTTTCTTCATGTCGTTGTAATAGGCTGTACCCAAGCTGTCGTACACGACATTCATCGAGTCTATTGCGGTAAACAGCTCCTGCATGTTCTTCGTTGAAGCCGACGTAGAGAATGTCTCTGCATCTGCCATGTTGAAATTTGAGTCGAACTCAAATATGAAGTGCTTCTCCACAAACGTTTCTCTGCGGTATGGCACATTGCCGGTCATCAGGGCATCTGAGTTCAGATTCTCGAACTGTTCGCCGTTGTAAAGATGCAGTTCCAGATGCTTCTTGTCTGCCGTAGTTTCCAGCTTGCCCGAGTCGGCCAATATGATGTGGGCATTGTCTATGCCGTCTCTCATATTGTATATCACCATGTTGTAGAGAATACCTGTATTCTTGTCCTTGCTCTTGACATAAAGGTTGAGTCCTTCTATGCCGTCGTAGAATACACCCTCCGGAATGTCAAGTTCCGGCGATTTCTGCCTCATGGAATACAGCAGCTGCATAAGATTCTGATGTGCCTGAGGCACTTTTACATTCTGGAAATAGAATGAAGCACCGCTCAGAATGAGCATGAAGATTACCAGGGGACGTATTGTGCGGAACAGCGATATTCCGGCCGCTTTGATTGACAGGAGCTCAAATCTTTCTCCCAGGTTTCCGAATGAAATGAGTGAGGCCAGCAGAATGGCAAGCGGCAAAGCCAACGGCACAAGCGTTTCTCCTGCATAGAAGAAAAATTTCGCCATTACGGTTATCGAAAGTCCCTTGCCTATAAGCTCATCGACATATTTCCATAGAAACTGCATCATGACGACGAAAAGACTGATGCAGAATGTACCTGCAAACAGGGTCATGAAATTCTTGAGAATGAATATGTCCAGCCTTTTTATAATGCGCATAAAAAAGTATCTCTCCGTATAGGTAACTACTGGTTTGCAAAAATACTATAAAAAATATATTGTTTCGGCCTTTTTTCTTTTTTTTAGATTGCTTATGCCTACTTTTTTGCCTATGCAGGCTTTCATCTGTGCCTACTTTAAACCGACTTGCTGTTTTTCGTTTTTGCCTGAAGCGGAGAGTGGGGCTTTTCGTTTTCAGATTGTGCCTTTTTGCGTGGCGTGTGTGCTACAAATGTTTAACCGCAGCTTTGCCCCTGTCTATGTAGTTCGTAAAGCTGAACAGAGGCATTCCTATAGCCATGCCGGCCTGTATCGTTCCTTCTATGCCCAGCTTCTTTTCCAGTGTGCCCTTGTTTAAACGCAGTGCTGCGCACAGGTAACCTGTGTAGAAATGGTTTACACCGAGCGATTCTGCCATCAGCGAGGCATTCTGATAAGCCAGATTTGCATCCGCATTGCTGAACATACCGTTGTCTTTCGTGTAAATGAGGATGGCGGCTGTAGCATTGCGTAGTATCCCCTCATTGTGTTTTCTGAAACCTTTGATTACATGTTTCATTATAGGTACACTTTTGTAGAAGTCCGGACGTATACGTGACAGCACGGGTTTGATGAACGGATTTTCAAGTCGGCTTGTCATTTTTTCGAAGGTCGAACATGTGAACTCTGAAAGTTCCAGCAGTTTGTTGGAATTTTTTATGACAACAAAGCCGATGTCTCTCGAGTTGCGTGCAGTAGGAGTGTACTGTGCGGCCTCGATGATTTTGTCGATGTCCTCATCTGCTACCTCATTTGTCGAGAATGCTCTGTTCGAACGTCTTTTCTTTATCAGAAGCATCAGCTGTTCTGCTGTCGGACAGTCATTTTTGTCGAATGGCTTTATCGAACCTTCAGGGAATGACGAATGTTTCAGTGTGCCGACAGGGCATGCCGCTGCGCACTGTCCGCAAACGATACATCTTTCTGCACGGCTTATATCCATGCTCTTGTTCTTTTCGTCATAAGTAATGATTCCGGCAGGACAAACACGTTCGCATTTTCTGCACTTGATGCACTCGGCTCCTATCTGTATGTCGATTATTGATTTCATGTTGTTTGATGTTGTTGTTCGACAAAAATATAAAAGTAAAAATGAACAACAGCGCTATTAGCCTGAAAAAATGTTTTAGTCTGGTGTTATAACAAAAAAGCATCCAGCTGACTTGCTGAATGCTCTTTGTAGCGGGATCCGGGATTGAACCGGAGACCTCATGATTATGAATCATGCGCTCTAACCATCTGAGCTACCCCGCCATCGTTTTTCGTTTGCGGTTGCAAAGGTAGCGCTTTTTTGAATACCTCCAAATTTTTTAGCGATAAATTTTAAAATTTTTATTCGTTTTCTTCATTTTACCGCCTTTCTGGTGTACATCTTACGAGATTTTACGCCCTTTTTACTCTTTCCTGTGAGGTTTTCTTGTTTTCTATTGCAGGCTTTCCCAGGGGCTTTCTCGTTATTTTTCTGCCGGAATATTGAATCTGCACCCTCTTCTTATGTTCAGAGTGTCCGTGCTGATGCTGTCGGAAACAGTATTTCTTGGTTTCGACCAGTACCAATCGTCATATCCCCAGTTGTCATCCCAATAGAAGTCGTATATCTTATATAGTCTGAACGGCGTGTCGCCTATTCTTCCGCTGAAATAATCGTCGTAGAGATAATAGTCGAATATGTTGACATTCAGTTCCGGGGCGTCTGGATAGACGAGGGTGATGACACCGTTGTTCACTTTCCAGTAGAAGCGGTAGTGCATGGTAGGGTAGTATCCTTCCCTGTAGTAGTCCACCTGCCTTCCGTATCCGTGAGTGGCATATTCATAGTCGGGTATGAATTCGATTTCGGTCTTGTAGGCGTAGTAGTCCCAGTAACCGTCTGTATAGTACATTCCCATGTCGCCGGCCCAGCATCCTGACAGATAATATGATGCCTGATCGTCTTCGTCTGTACACGATGACATCATCATTGAGCCTATGAATGCGAATAAGGTAACGGCAATAATTGATAAGCTTTTGTTCTTTAGCATATTCTTGAATGTTTTTGTGAGTCGCTCAAATATAGTATAAAAAACATTAGGACAAGTAATAATGTACGATTATTTGACGCATAAGGCCTCTGCCCGTTGATGGGGCAGAGGCCTTACGACTTAAATTGCAAATCATTTTTTCTATTGTGTATTATTTCTTCAGTCGGGCGATGATTTCGTCAGCAACCTTCTTTCCAGACATGAGCATTCCGCCGAAGATAGGTCCCATGCGAGGAGTTCCAGATACGGCTGAAGCCGCCATACCGCATACGTAGAGTCCTGGATAGATCTCCTTTGTACCCTTTACAACTTCGTCCTCACCGGCAACAACGTCGAGTGAACGCTCACCGATAACGGCACCTGTGTCAGTAGCGAGCTTTATACCGTTCTTGCGTGCTACAGTCTGACACATTTCGCTGTCGTGGCCTGTTCCGTCGATGACGAATTTTGCCAATATGTTGAGCGGGTCAACGTGCAGGCCCTCTCTGAGCACTGGAGTCCAGTTGACAACGACACCGCTTACAACATTGTTCTTGAAGATTACGTCCTCAACAGAATAGCAGTTGAAGATTGTTGCACCTGCATGTACTGCATGATAGAGCAGTGATGAAGTACTTTCCACTGAATCCATCACGTAGAGGTTGTTCTGATATGGAGCGTAGTTGATGCCGAATTCCTTAACGATGTCCATTGCTTCCTGCTGAACGACAATCTGGTTGAACATCATTGCACCTCCCCACATTCCTCCGCCTGGAGAGAGCTTGCGGTCAAACTGAGCAACCTTCAGTCCTGCCTTTGCAAGGTAGTAGGCTGCAACGATTCCTGACGGGCCACCACCTACGATAGCCACGTCGAGCTCAAGATTCTTCTCTAACTTCTCGAAATAGGTACTGATGATACCTCTTGATACTTCTGTTTCGATCATGTTTCTTTTAGTTTTTGTTGTATTGTATATTATTTAACTTGAAATCAACTGTTTGATAATTCATAGCTTCTCGCCGTCAGCTTCGCAGACGTCATCCTCGAGCGACTGGCTTATGCGCATGGCGCAGAAGTTTGGACCGCACATTGTGCAGTATCGGCCTCCTACATGGTTGGCCGTCTTGTAGTATTCGAGAGCGCGCTCAGGATCGAGGCTCAGGTTGAACTGGTCCTTCCATCTGAATTCGTATCTTGCTTTGCTCAGCGCGTTGTCGCGGATGTAGGCACCAGGATGTCCTTTGGCAAGGTCGGCGGCGTGTGCTGCAATCTTGTATGTCACTACGCCCACTCTGACATCTTCCTTGTTAGGCAGTGCAAGATGCTCTTTCGGAGTGACGTAGCAGAGCATGGCTGTTCCGTACCATCCAATCTGCGCCGCGCCGATTGCACTCGTGATGTGGTCATATCCTGGAGCTATGTCCGTTACGAGAGGGCCGAGAGTGTAGAACGGTGCGTTGTGGCACTTCTCTATCTGTCTCTCCATGTTTTCGTGTATCTTGTGCATTGGAACGTGTCCTGGTCCTTCTATGAATGCCTGAACGTTCTTTGCCCATGCTCTTTCCACCAGTTCGCCCATTGTGTCGAGCTCAGCAAACTGAGCCTTGTCGTTGGCGTCGTATATGCTTCCTGGACGGAGGCCGTCGCCGAGCGATACTGCCACGTCGTACTGTGCCAGTATGTCGCAGATGTCGTCGAAGTGCTCATAGAGGAAACTTTCTTTCTGATGCATCTGGCACCATTTTGAAATGATGCTTCCACCACGGCTCACCATGCCAGTCATGCGTCCGTTGGCAAGATGTATGTTCTGCAGTCTTATGCCGCAGTGTATGGTGAAATAGTCAACACCCTGTTCGCACTGCTCTATGAGCGTGTCGCGGAAAAGTTCCCAAGTGAGGTCTTCAGCCTTGCCGTTCACTTTTTCCATGGCCTGGTACATTGGCACAGTGCCGACCGGAACAGGACAGTTGCGTATAATCCACTCGCGTGTTTCGTGTATGTTGTCGCCGGTTGAAAGGTCCATAAGGGTGTCGCCTCCCCACTTGCAGCTCCATACAGCCTTTTCTACCTCCTCGTCAATGCTCGATGTTGTAGCCGAGTTGCCGATGTTGGTATTAATCTTCACCAGGAAGTTGCGTCCTATGATCATCGGTTCGGCTTCCGGGTGGTTGATGTTGGCAGGCAGAACTGCTCGTCCGGCCGCAATTTCGTCGCGTACGAATTCTGGTGTGATGTGCGTTTCGATGCCGAGTTCGCGGCAGTTCATGTTTTCGCGTATGGCCACATATTCCATTTCCGGTGTCACGATGCCCTGTTTGGCATAGTACATTTGTCCTACCTGGCATCCTTTCTTTGCACGCAGAGGTTTGCAGATGTGTTCGAAACGCAGATGGTCGAGCGACTTGTCGTTGAGGCGCATTCTGCCGTATTCACTGCTCACCTCGTCGAGCCTTTCCACACCGCCGCGTTTCAGAATCCACGGTTCGCGCATGCGCGGAAGTCCCTTCTTGAGGTCTATTTCTGCGTTCGGGTCGCTGTATATGCCGCTCGTGTCATAAACGTACACAGGAGCATTTTCCTTGTAGACCTTCTTGCCGTTTTCGATGCTTACGGTAGGCGTAAGGTTCACCTTTCTCATTCCTACACGGATTTCAGGATGGATTTTTCCTTCCATGTAGACTTTTTCCGAGTCAGGAAATTTAATTCTTATGTTGCTTTCCATATATTGAAAATCTTTTTGGTTTCTTATTCATTCGTAATGCGAGCACATCTCCACGATGCGTCTTGTTTCCTCTATTGGATTGTCTGCTTTCAGTATTCCTCCGCTCATGGCTATGCCGTTCACTCCGGCTGCCATGATGTCGGGTATGTCTGCGCATGTTATGCCTCCGATGGCAACAACCGGAATGCTGATGCCGGCTTCCTTCATCTGTGCGGTCAGGCGTATGTATCCTTCAAGTCCCAGCATAGGAGCAAGCTTCTGCTTGGTGGTTGTAAATCTGAAAGGTCCGCATCCTATATAGTCGGCTCCTCGTTCGCAGTGCATGCGTATGTCGTCGAATGTGTTGGCAGTGCCGCCTATGATGAATCCGCTGCCGAGCATTTTGCGGGCTTGGTCCACCGGCATATCGTTTTTGCCCAGATGTACACCGTCGGCGCCTATTTCCTTGACCAGTTCTACGCAGTCGTCTATGATGAATGTTGCTTTCCTGCGTCGGCATTCAGTCTGTACAGCCAGCGCTGTGCGCTTTAATTCCTCGTACGAGGCATCTTTCATGCGCAGCTGTATCCATCGGCATCCGCCGTCAAGGGCAAGCATGGCCGAATCGAGATAGGAATATTTCTCTGTGAAGTGTGTGATGAACTGAAGTCCTGTCATGTCTTTTCAGTCTTTATGAGTGCTTGATGTATTTTTATTCTGCGATTATCAGTTTTTCCGGGTCGAAGAAGTGGTTCAGAGGTCCGGTGCCATTGCCGGTCTTGACTTCTTTTCCTGCTTTCAGAGCTTCCGATACATATCTCTTGCCTTTGAGAACAGCCTCGTCGAGCCTTTCTCCGCGTGCCAGATAGGCTGTTATGGCCGATGAGAGCGTGCATCCGGTGCCGTGTGTGTTTGGAGTGTCGACCGACAGCATAGAGAACCATTTCTCCGTTCCGTCTGCACAGACCAGCAGGTCGCTCTTTACACGGCCTTCCGTGTGTCCGCCCTTTATGAGCACAGCCTTGCATCCGAGTTCCAGAATCTTACCGGCTGCGGTGCGTCGGGCATCATTGTCGCCTATCTGCATTCCGCTCAGCATTTCTGCCTCGGGAATGTTTGGCGTGACTAGGGTGCACATCGGGATGAGTTCGTCCATCATAAGCTGCAGAGCCTCGTCGCTGATAAGCTTGTGTCCGCTGCTCGACGACATTACCGGATCGAGAACAATAGTGCCGGCATCCCATTTCGACAGTTCCTCTATGATGGCTTCAACAGCATGAAGGTCGTTCACCATGCCGATTTTCACTGCATCCGGTCGGATGTCCTCCATGACGGCCTCAATCTGGCCGCGCACGGCTTCTTTTTCCAGCGGAAAAACTGCCGTAACGCCCTGGGTGTTCTGGACCGTGATTGACGTAATGGCTGTCGATGCATATACTCCAAGAGCCGACATTGTCTTTATGTCGGCCTGTATGCCGGCCCCTCCTCCGGAGTCGCTTCCTGCAATGGTGAGAGCTTTGATGTATTTCATTTCAGCTGTTGAACTATTGGTTGATAATTGTTTCAAGTCTGTTTGCTGCATAACCGCAATGTTCCATGCTCCGCATGTGCGTGGCTGTTGTAAATTGTAAGATGCTTGCTGAAATGAAACTCCGCCGGCCTTTTGCGCGGATATTTAGGAATGAAAGGAAAAGTGCGTCCAGCCGGCTTTCAGATATTCGGAAGATTACATAAACATTTTGGCGGTATCTCTCGAAAATCCTAGTTTGTCTCCCTACGACGGCATTATCCGTATCAGGTTCGTCGGGTATCATCTCAGCCGATATGGCAAGGCGCGCACGCCCGTGCGTCCTGACAAGTGCGCATATCAGCACCCCTTTTTATTGTGGTTCGCACCGCAAAGTTAACAATAATCTGATTAGTTGTTTATTTTTTTGCTTTAAAAGAATTTATGAACGCGAGCGCTCGCGCTTCGAATTCCGAGACCGTGCGTTTTCAATTCCGAGCGCCCGCAATTGTGCATACAGGGCTGTCCACGTGTGTTATAACATAATTGTAACTTGTTTTTAACCATATCTTAAAGTCTCTGTATGCTTTTCGAAACGACATAATCCTACTTTTGCAGTGTCGAACAAAAACTGTATGAAAAGTCAGACAGAAAAATGAACTTATTGATAATGAAATACCGGATGCATCGCATCTGCTGGACCGCGTTGAAGACTGGACGGAGCAGACGTCCCTGAAATAGGGTAGTGATGGGCGGACAGATGCAGACGGATAGAACAATGGACTTCTGGAAAGTCGAGTCCGTAGACGTTTCTCCCGCCACGTCCGACGGGGATGTGACAGTCGGCCGTCCTGCACGCGGTGAAAGGGTGGAGAACAGAAGTCCTTTTTTAGGATATACGTAGTTTCGGAAATGCTTTTGCGGCATATATGCGATGGGCTCCCATCAAGAAAGCTTACGGCCTTAAGCTCCAGGTATGTCCGCGACGGAATCGTTGCATTTTTTCGCCTGCACGTGTGCGGGAAACTTAGATTGGTGTATAAAATATAGTAGGAAATAATAGGAGGAAAAAAGGCCAAGTAATTCAATTGTGATGGATTGCAGAAAGTCGTGAGACGTCTCTGCAATACGAGTATGACGCGATGGGGCCCGCCGAGTTGTCGGCGGGCTTTTTGTCGTAGATGCATATTGTTGTCAGATGGCAGGCTTTTTTAACTCTTCTTAATTGCGCCGTATGAGCATGTTTGCGCGCAACATCTTAAATTTGTAGCATGATGAAATATCTTCTTACAGTATGCATGCTTCTGATTTTCGGTACAGTGGCATGTGCTCAGACGCTTACAGATGTTCAGCGCGGAAACGGCAATCTGGAACCAGCCGTCGATGCGGAAGCTGCAATGCCGGCAGGCAGGGCCCGGCTTGAATATGCCGGTGCTGATGATGCTGTCAAGACTTTGCCGGCAGATACTCTTCCCGATTCGCTTGCGCTGATGCTGGATGACGACCCTTTCTACAAACCGACAATATTTACACTCGCTTCGCCGGACACTCCATTCGGTGCGTGGAGCACATGGGATATACATTCTGGATTGAACGTCATGCTCAATGCTGGTGTCACCATAGGATTCGGACGCGACAATCCTTTCCGCAATGGGGCTTTCTTCACCAATGCTTCTGCGATATACGCCAAGCAGGTCAGCGACCGGTGGACGCTGGGGCTTGGCGGTTATCTGTCGCGGTTCAGCATGTCGTATGACTCATACACCGATTTCGGACTTCAGGCTCTTGCATCATATAAGATCAACGACCGCATGAATGCGACTTTTTACGGTCTGCATTCATTTGCTCCGCAGGACGATGGACTTATATGCCCTGCATTTTTCGGACAGGCGTCGACTACTATAGGCGCGCAGTTGGATGTCAAAGTAAACGATGTCGTGAGTTTTCAGGTCGGTGTGTCGAGAACGTATATGAATGGCGGGCATAATTGGGGACGTAGGCCTGGAACTGTACCAGGAACAAATTTGAGGTGATAAAATGTAAAGGATTCATGTGCCTTATGTTCCTAAAGGTCAGGTAAATATCTGCATTTGTATACTTTTGAATAATTTTAACACTGAAATATTTCCGTATTTCGTTTTTTTTTTACCTTCGCTGGCAGTTTAACTTTTAAATGTATCATCTATGAATTTTTACAGGGGTTTAATTGCATCTATTTTAATGATGCTTATTGTTTCGCCGGTAATGGCTTTGGGTAATAACGATGATGAGCAGGAGAGCAATTTGAATCTTCACACTCAGTGTATGTATGACAGTGATTTCAACCATCAGGATTTGGGGTATGCCGTGAACGGATGGTTTGTAAAGAGCTTGATAGGTGTTGATATGGACGCAATGTTTGCGAACGGCGGAGGACATATACAAAAAACGTATCCGATGAAGATAAAGGGTATCAATGGCGATAATGCAGAGACTGTAGTTGAGGCTCCTGCAAATGATACCCCGCTCGTTATAAACGGCGTTGAGTATAAAAGTCTGGTGAACATTGTTGCCGACGACTATAATATGGAGCTTGTTTCGCTCAATGATATTAAGAAGGAATTGTACGGCGAAAAGGATACTCCTTGCGTGTATATGATAAATAAGCATATCATATTCGATGATGCAGAATCTTACCGCTTAGACAAGAACTTTGTGCTGAAGACTGAAGTTGTGCATTCATCAGAAATTGAGGCTCTGAAGGGCATGCCAGAATTTGATGTAGTCAGAATATATACTAAGACTAAAGAAAATATGGCGTATCTGAAAGAGAAGAATGCAGTGAGATTACGCTGATGAAGAAGAATTGCGGAAAAATAAATGAACAGCCTCGTGAGCGGGGCTGTTTTTGTTGTATGTATTTGTTGGGACTTATTGCGTCCTGCCGACTTATACACAAAGAAGTGGGGCGGATCACTATGACCGCCCCTCACTTATTTTAGATTAAAGGCCTTTGTAAACGTAGCTATTTGCTTTCGAAAATAACGAAGTGGCTGAGAACAAAGGCTAAACCAACTATAGCATAGAGTAAGTATCCGATATATGTGTATGTCATAATCTCAGGATTTTAAAGGTTAATACTATTGTTAATTATCGCCTGTCTCGCTGAATGTCCAGGGTTGCGACTTTTTCTGCTCCTTTCTTATGTCTTAACCTCTGTCATTCACTAACTTACATGCAAAAATTGTGCCACGGGCATGTGTGTCATTCTTTTTGTTCTTATTGGGAATAATATAGGTCTTTTTCGGAACTTTGACGTTGCTCGTGTGTCGGTTGTCATGTTGAAAAGCATGACTTTGAATTGTTGTATGGCAAAGCCATGACATGTGGGTGTCATGCGTTGTTTCAGCATGTCTTGTATGTAAGATTTTGATGTATTTATTCGTTCTGTAACGGTCGGCAGTTCGCTTTTATTTTTTACAGCTTCTATTTTTCTCTATAATTCTGAAATTGAGTGTCATAGATACATTTTTCTTGGATTATAATGTTCTAATGTATTGATATTTAGGTTTGTATGTTGTCTGAAATAAATGTGGACTATTGTCTGTAATTATTTTGGAATTGTAAGTTTTGATTATTCTTTTTAATTTTTTGCTCTTTATTTTTTTGTTTTTTTACTTTGTGGCATGACAATTTTGTGATATGTCTTGAGACATTCATAATAGATGTGACTTACTTAACTATTATAATACTATAAAAACAAAAGCTATGGTTAAACCTATTACTTTTTTGGCGATGATGCTTGCCGGTATGACCGCAAGCGCCCAGACATGGAACTTGACAGACATGTCGCAAGAGACATTTGCTTCCGGCGGTGATGCTCAGTGGAGCTTCGAGAAATTCAATCAGACCACAGGTGAATATTCAAAATTTACCCTTTATGATGATTCTTGCGCCGCCAATTATCTTGACTGGTGGAATCCTGAGAGGCTTGAAGGTAAGCGCATTACAGAAATTCCTGGTGAAATCAGTGACTATGCAGGTGGAAGCTACCTGTTTCTGCACGCTTCCAACACGCGCCCGGGATGGTGTGACTACAAATGTAACGGACAGTCTCTTCCTGAGACCAACGACACGGAAATCTATTGTTACGTGGCACGTGATGACAGAGAGGGCTTCGGATGGGAAGTGTACGCCAACTTCAATTTCTCTTCTGCCGTAACATTTACTGTACCGCAAGATGGATATTATGTTGTGAACGGCAAGGTGGAAAGAGAGGATTGCCCTCAATTTGGACCTTTGTCTATTGTGCCTCGTTACCGTTATGCGACAGACGAAGACCAAAACAAGGTGCATCCGCTTTCGACAATGGGATTGGAATTTTTGTATGGCGCCAGCGATGGTGATTCGCCGGACTATGCAGGCGATTGTACACTTGCACTTGGAGCCGGCGAGCGTTATCTGCATCAGACACCAGTGGAATATACGTTTGCATTCAGTGCAAAGGCCGGAGATAAAATCTCGTTTGCACCGAGTGTCAGCAATTTGGGTATATTGGATGATGGATGGTCGCGTACTTGCTGGGCAAGAACGTTCCTTCAGCGTTTGGATATAGAGAAAGTTGAGAAGGAAACTGCAGAAAGCAACGAAAACTTTGTAGATCCTTATGGAACTGAAGCTTTGGACGCCCTGAAAGAATATTTCGGCGAGATAGAGAATGCTTGGATGGATGTTGAGGCCGGTACTGGATATGGACAGTATCCGGTTGAAGCTGTAAATGCTTTTGAGAAAGTATTTATTGAGGTTCAGAATGCTATGGACGGCGGTGCCGTAAATCTTATGACAGCTCCTGTTTACGAAAAAATGCTCAGAGATGCTTGGGAAACTCTTTCTAGCCAGAAGATTACAGTAGACTTCTCTGACGGCTTGAACAATTATCGCCTTTTCTGGCTGAACGGTACTGATAAAGCTTATAATGCCGATGCAATGGCTGTAAATGACGGCAACCCTTGGAATTTCGGCTATTATAGACCTGCCGACGGTACATTTACAGTATTTGGAAACCATGATAATGCTTCGCTTGCAGGAGACAAGCCGGCCTGGTATGAGAAATCTGGCGATTGGTTGTATATTTCTGATGATGGTTTTGTTCATCCGTTGGTAGACAAGGCTTCTTCTATAATGTTTACTGCTCCTGTTGATCATGTGTATAAGGTCGAAGTTGGCGTTTCGAGATCTAACCCAGAGTCACAAGACTGGCCGATGTATCTTGTGGGCCATTTCATTAACAGTGGAAATACAACTTGCGATAAGGGCAATTATTTCTTGAGAGAGGCTTACGGTCATAAGAGCAATTCAAAGTATAACGGAACCGACACGCTTGTTGTGGAGATGTTCGTTAATTTGAAAGCGGGTGATAAGATTGCATTCGAAAACGATTGTTACACTCAGGGCAGAAATTCCAGCTGTGGTACAGAATACACGATGCTGCGTATATATTCTTGCATGAATGAAGAAATTGAGTTTACAGCTGACTCTGCATCTAGATCAGGTCTTGAATTCTTTGATCCTTATGCTCCAGCTGATATGGATTCGCTTAAAACTTTAGTTGCTGAAATTAAATCGTTCATGCAGGAAATATCTGACGAACTTGCTGGACCGGACGAAGATGGCAATATGCCGGAAGGTATGTATGATATTGCAATTGCTGAAGAACTTGAGAGCATGCTTGAGGTTGCTGACAGCTATATAGAAGTTGAAGATGAAGGATCTGTAACTCAGGTTGATGTTGACCTTCTTATTATATCATTGAATGATACTTATAAGAAGCTGGTTGACTCTAGAGCTCCGTTTACTTTTGATATCAACGGTCAGTATAATGTTCGTCTTGCTGGTTCTGAATACAGATTTACACAGAAGAATGCAACTTCTGATGCTGCAGGTACTTTCTACTACATGGGATTCATGACAATTGAAAATGTAATAAGTGATTCTAACAAGAGCGGCACTGATATTTCGGAATATCTCTGGGAGTGGACTTTCGACAAGCAGACTGTTGAGGCTACAAATGATGAAACAGGAGAAACCTATAACGTTGAAGTCTGCACTATGGGTAATAAGAACGGTCTTGTAAATACAGACGGTTTTGTAAGAGAAGTTTCATCTGAATTGACAAATTACAACTATGAATCTTATTCTTTGAGATTTGTAAAGAAAGAGCTTGCTGATTCTGTTTTTGCTGTTCAGCGTGTTTCTGACGGACGCTACTGGACTAACACTATCAACTGGAATGCTCCTTATAATAAGATTGGACTTTCTGATGAACCGCAGTATGTATTTGTTCTGGATCCGGCATCTCCTACAACTGGCATTGAAAGCGTTGAACCTACAGAAAACGTAGGAGAGATTGTTTCTGTTGAATACTATAATCTTGGTGGTATGAAGGTTGCTGAACCAGTAAAGGGAATCTACATCAAGAAGACAGTCTATAGCAACGGTAAGGTTAAGACAAATAAGATTGTTGTTAAGTGATTTATTGACAGTAATCGTAGTTCAGTAATGTTGGGAGCGACTTGGTTTTAATAATTATTCTAAGTCGCTCCATTTTTTTTCATCTTTTTTGAATGTAATTGCAGAGGACTTTGCAAAACGCATGAAATATACTGAAAGGGATGTGACCGGAGTGTTGATTAAAAACAACAGTATGAATATTGCCGCCACATGTTTGCGTCCGACATTCGCGAGCAGAAATAGAGGATGCAGGATTAAGATTATGTTATAACTATAATAGATTAGTAAACTAGATTATAATAAAGCCATGAGAATTAATGTTCTGATTTTATCAGCTGTTATATTTTCAGCATATGTTTTTCCCGTTTTGGCACAGAATAATGAATGGGAAAATCCAATGAAGTATGAATGGAATAAAGAAAAACCTCATGCCGGATTTTGCCTGTATGAAAATGTGGAAGAAGCATGTATTGATAATAATGCGCATTCTCCTTGGTATAAATCATTAAATGGCAAATGGAAATTTCTGTATGCACCAACAATAGAAAAGAGTATAAAGGATTTTTATCGTACAGATCTGTCGGATGAAAATTGGTGTGATATTGATGTTCCTTCAAATTGGGAGATGCAAGGGTTCGGTGAGCCGATAATCCGTAATATTCAATATGTATTTTCGCCTAATCCTCCTTACATTGATGTCGATAATCCTGTTGGCACTTATCGTAGATACTTTACTGTTCCCGACGATTGGAAAGGTCGGGAAATAATGCTTCATTTTGGTTCTATCAGCGGGTATGCCCGTATTTATGTCAATGGACAACAAGTCGGTATGACAAAAGCTTCAAAGACGCCGGCAGAGTTTAACATAACACGTTACTTGAATAATGGTCAAAATCTGTTGGCTGTTCAAGTGTATCGTTGGCACGATGGCAGTTATATGGAAGATCAGGATTTTTGGAGATTGTCAGGTATTGAACGTGATGTTTTCCTGCAAGCGTATCCAAAACTTACAATCTGGGACTTTTTCTTGAAACCTGATTTGGATGTAAAATATAAGAATGGCTTATTTAGCGGTACTGTAGATATACGTGCATTCGAAGGTAACGGTATTGATAAAGGTAAGTTTACACTGGAACTGTTTGATAATGATGGCAAAAAGGTTTTGTCTTGTTCAAAGCCTTTTAGTGTTAAGGGGAAAAATACAGTTTTATCATTCGGTGGTACGATTAAGAATGTAAAGAAGTGGAGTGCAGAGTACCCATATTTGTATGATTGCGCAATGACGTTGTCCGATGAAACCGGTACTCCTTTGGCTGTTACTGCATACAAGATTGGTTTCCGTAAAATTGAAATAAAGAATTCCAAGCTGCATGTAAATGGAGTACCTGTCTATATTAAAGGTGTGAATAGACATGAGCACAACGACAGTTTGGGACATGTTCAGACTGAGGAAATAATAATGAATGATTTGAAGAGAATAAAACGGTTGAACATGAATGCAATACGTACTTGTCATTATCCAAATCATCCATCTTTTTATAAATTGTGCGATAAATATGGTATATATGTAGTGGATGAAGCGAATATCGAAAACCATGGTATGGGGTCTGTTCCTTATTTTAAAGATACGATTTCACATCCGGCTTATCGACCAGAATGGTACGATGCTCATGTTGACCGTATCTCCCGTATGGTAGAGCGGGATAAGAACCATGCATGTGTCATCGGATGGTCATTGGGCAATGAGTGTGGTAACGGCAAGGTTTTTCATGATGAGTATAAGAGGCTGAAAACTTATGATCCAGGTCGTTTCGTTCAGTTTGAACAGGCTTGGGAAGATTGGAATACTGATGTTGTATGCCCTATGTATCCAAATGTCGGTTGGATGAAAAGATATCGCAATTCCGATATGTCGCGTCCTTTTATAATGTGTGAATATGCGCATGCACAAGGTAACAGTAATGGAAACTTGAAAGATTTGTGGGATTTGATTTATGATAGTCCGAATATGCAAGGAGGTTTTATTTGGGACTTTATGGATCAAGGACTTAAAATGCATACAGATTCTCAAGATGGCAGGACATATTGGATGTATAATGGTAAGATGGGAAGCCATAAGTGGCTGGAGGACAAAAAAAGCGAATTGAATACAGGTACAGATGGTATTATTTCAGCCAATGGCATACCCAAACCGCAGGCTTATGAAGTTAAGAAAGTGTATCAGTATATACACTTCAAAAATACGGACTTGATGAAAGGTCTGCTTGGAGTAAGAAATCTTTATGATTTTACCAATCTGAAAGACTACAACTTCAAATGGGAGTTGCTTCGGAATGGTGAAGCTGTTGACTCTGCATATTTTTCTGTCACTTTGGAGCCGCACTCTACAAGAGATGTGAAACTAGACTTGCCTAATGTCTGTCAGGATGGAAATGAGTATTTCTTGAATGTGTATGCATACACACGCAAAGCAACAACTATGCTTCCAGAGCATTACGAGGTGGCAAGAGAACAGTTTAAGTTAGGTGATGGTAATTTCTTCCTTACGAAAGAAAAGGTAGTAGGGGAGCTTTCTGTTGAAAGAAATGGTAATATATTGTCATTTAAGTCAGGTAGTATATCAGGTAGGTTTGATTTGAAGAAAGGTGTTTTCTATGATTATACATTGGACGGGCAGTCGCCTATCGTACAATATCCTGAACCAGCCTTTTGGCGTGCCCCTGTTGATAATGATTTTGGCAATAAAATGCCTTTGCAGTGTGGTGTATGGCGTACTGCTCATGTGAATCGTTCTTTGCAGAATGTGGTTGTTGGTGAAAAGGATGATAACGGTATATTGGTCAGAATGGAATGGATGTTGAATGATATTCAGGTGCCTTATACAGTGGAATATCAAATATGCAATGACGGATCTGTGGTTGTGACGGGAAGTATGGATATGACAGGGAGAAAATTGCCCGAACTGCCTCGTTTCGGAATGCGTATGGAATTGAAGAACGGTTATGAGAATTTAGTCTATTATGGTCGTGGACCTCAAGAAAATTATATTGACCGTTGCTCCAGTACTTTTGTCGGTCGTTATGAGGATAAGGTGAGAAACCAATATTATGAATATATACGTCCCCAGGAAACCGGTAATAAAACAGATGTCCGGTGGTTGACCCTGTGCAATGACAATGGTGTCGGTATTCAGATTACAGGTCTCCAGCCAATAGCGTTTTCTGCTTTGCACTTTGCTCCCGAGGATCTTGATCCAGGATTGACACGTAAAATGCAACATTCTATAGATGTGATTCCACGGAAAAACATCTTTTTGCATGTTGATTTGAAGCAACGTGGTCTTGGTGGAGATAACAGTTGGGGTATGTATCCTCACAGCGAGTATCGTTTGTTGGACAAGAAATATAGCTACAGCTATAGAATGAAACTTGTTGAACTGAAAAAAGCTGATTGATATGGTAAAGATTGATATTATTGTAATGCAAGATTTTAAATACATGTATTTGATTGTTTAATCTAGTATGTTGCAGCTATTATGGTTTTAAGAAATTTATTTTTATGGCTCATGTGCCTGTTTTCTTTTTTTATGCCGGATATAGTGTCTGCTCAGGTTTTTGTTCATCCTGGAGGTCTTCATACAAAGGCCGACCTTGACCGTATGAAGCAAATGGTGGCAGAACGCAAAAATCCGTGGATTGATGGCTGGGAAGAGCTTCAGAAAGATCCTTGGGCTAAATCGGATTTCAAGGCGCATGCTATGAGCAATATGGGCAAAAGCCGACAGATAGCTTCGGTTGATGCGCATGCTGTTTATCTGAATGCTGTTCGTTGGTATATATCGGGTGACGAATCTTATGCACGTTGTGCTATTGATATTTGCAATGCATGGTCTGATTCGATTGACCAGATTCCGGTGTCGAAGCAGGATCAGGGACTTCTTGGAATACCGATAGGTGAATTTGCCATGGCGGCAGAAGTGTTGCGCGTGTGTCCTCTTTGGGAGAAGAAAGATTTCGAGAGGTTCAAGAAGATGATGATTGATTATCTATATCCTGTAAGTCGTGATTTCCTTCGTACTCATGGTGGCGGTAATGTGGATTACTGCTGGACAAACTGGGATGCGTGCAATATGGTTGCACTTGCTGCAATAGGTGTACTGTGCGACAGAGAGGATATATATCGTGAGGCTATAGACTATTTCAAGTATGGTGCCGGAAACGGAAGTATTGCTAATGCAGTTCCGCATCTGCACAGAATGGATGACGGCACAGTGCTTGGACAATGGCAGGAGAGCGGTCGTGACCAGGAACACGCCCAGTTGGGTGTAGGTTTTCTTGCAAGCTTGTGCCAGATTGCATGGAATCAGGGAGATGACCTGTTTTCATACGATAACAATCGTCTGCTTGCTGGTGCTGAATATGTTGCTCGCCATAACCAGATGCGAGGAGTTCCTTTTGCCTTCTACGACAACAGTCAGGGACTGAATAACAAATGGCCTTCTATCAATGGTCTGGGACGCTTGGAGGATCGCCCAGTTTGGGAAATGATATATAATCATTATGAGGTGCTTAAAGGCGTTCCGGCACCTTATTCAAAGCGTATGGCAGAACTTTTGTGCCCTGAACACGGAAGCAAAGACCATTTCGGTTATGGAACGTTGACGTTTACACAACGCCAGTCTGAGTTCCCTCCATTGCCTGTTCCTGCTGTCCCTGATGGACTTGTGGCTGAGGCTTCTTTGGGATTGGTCAGACTTGAGTGGAATCCGTCTGCCGGATATTATGCAAATGGTTACATTATAGAACGTTCTGACAATGGTGGAGAATTCAAGGAGATTTCAAGATACGAGGAAAAGGTGACCAACAATTATGTTGACAGGAAAGTTGAGGCAGGCAATAAATACGAGTATAGAGTAGCTGCTGTCAATCGTACAGGTGTAAGCCGTTTTTCCGAGAGCGTAAGGACTACAGTACCTGTGGTTGATGGTTTGCCTGAAGGATGGTGCTGTTCTGAAATCGGAACGGTGGACAGTTGCACGGTTGGTTATTCTCCCGCCCTTGGCGGTTGTATTTCATTGGGATGTGCATCAGCTGTAGATGGTCGTACTTTTGATAATTTGCCTTTTGTTTATAAGAGTGTTACTGGAAATTTCTCATTCTCTTGCAGAATAAATGCCATCGATGGTAGTGTAGATGAGTGCGGATTGATGGCCAGAGCTTCTCTCGACAGTTGTTCGCAGACAGTCACTATGACTTTAGGGCATTGGGGACGCAGATTTGCCCGTATGGGATGGCGTTCTGAGAGCGGACATAGCAGACGTTTTGTCAATGGCAATACATACACTTGGATTCCTGCATGGTTCAGGCTTGTCCGTGTAGGCGATGTGTTCTATTCATACGAATCGCCGGATGGCGTAAATTGGTTTTACGTACATTCAGAGCGGGTTTCGATGCCGGAAACTGTTTATCTCGGAGTTGCTGGCTTCTTTAAAAGAGGCAAAAGCACAAACAATGTTGTCTTCGATAAACTTTCACTGTTCTGATGACTTCATTCTTTTGCTATGCGCTGGTTGCATGTTTCGAGTGGTGAACATTTGTTTGCCGGTAAACGTATTCATTTCTGTATATAAGAATTTATAATATTTATCAGTTATATGAAGAATTTATTGTTCGTTCTGTTTTGTGCATTGTTCTGCACATCTTCTTATGCCGTAGGACCGAGCGGTATGTATCAATGGTCTGTAAGTCTGAGCGGATATGTTTCTAATGAAACGGGTAAGGCCCCGACCGCATATTTATGGATTCCTGATGGATGTAAAACAGTTAAGGCTGCTGTGGTGGCTCAGCAGAATATGACGGAAGAGGCACTTTTCAGAATGCCTTCATTCAGGAATAAACTCAAAGAGATGGATGTGGCTCTTATATGGGTTGCCCCATGGTTTTCTCAGAAATGGGATCCTGAAACCGGGTGCCAGTCCATTTTCGATGACATGATGACTGCGTTGTCATATCAGAGCGGTCATAAGGAATTGGCAAATGTTCCCGTAGTACCTTTCGGACATTCGGCGCAGGCCACGTTTCCTTGGAATTTTGCAGCGTGGAACAATGACCGTACGCTTTGCATCATATCTTTCCACGGCGATGCTCCGCGAACCAATCTCTGTGGCTTCGGCACAAGCAATGTGGAGTGGGGACGCACCCGCAATATCGACGGTATACCAGGTTTGATGATAGAAGGAGAATATGAATGGTGGGAAGCACGTGTCAATCCTGCTCTTGCCTTCCGTATGATGTATCCTGAGAGCTGTGTGTCCTTCTTGTGCGATACCGGACGCGGGCATTTTGATTGCTCCGAACGTACAGCCGATTATATAGCTCTTTTTATAAAGAAAGCTTTGCAAACGAGACTGCAGGCTGACGGCAGTTTGAAGAAGGTTGATGTCCGAAGCGGTTGGCTTGTCGACAGATTTCGCTCCGACATGCCGGAGACTGACGGTGTCGACAAAGGCAAAGCCGTTGAAGTCCGGCCGTATGTTGCTACGGCTGCGCCTTTTGCGGAATATAAGGGCGACAAACACGACGCTTTCTGGTATTTCGATAAAGAAATGGCAATGTTGACAGAGAAACGCTATGCCGAGACAAAAGGTAAGAAACTGCAATATGTTGGAGTAGAGCAGAACTGTGAACTTGTAAAACCGGATAACGGTATTGCCAAGGTTAAGTTTATGCCCGAAAACGATGGGATTACATTTCATTTGAGAGCTGTTTCTACAGATTCTACAGGGACTTCTGTTCTGATAAGTGGCAAAAAGTCAAAATTGCATATTGAGGTTATAAGCGGACCTGTGAAGATGCTGAATGATACAACTTTCCAAGTTTGTGAATACGAAGCCGGTTGGGACAATCCTCGCCGATGTCTGTCTGTGTGGATGGTAGCCGTAGCTGAGCCGGATGGAGAACATAAGGGAGCCGTACTTCCAATCAACATCAACCTGCCGGCAAATGTAATTGAAAGTGTTCGTAGAAAGTGAAGTTGCAAGTTGATATTTATTGTCTTAAATCTGCAGCATTTTGTATGCTCCTAAATTAACGATAATGCAAACTTGTGATATCGTAATTGTTAAAAATCTTATGGAATGTAATTTATTTTGATGTAAATGTTGCATATTGAAATTATAAACGTAAATTTGCGCTCATTATGATGACGAATAAGAATACATATTGGTGGTGGCATAGCTTATGGCAGAAAAAAGTCGTAAGTCAATCAGGCTGTACCCCAATTTGTATTGAATAGCTATAGCAAATTTATAATATGATGAGGAGATGGACCTGCCGTACTTACGGCAGGTCCATCTCCTTTTTTTATTCTATTTATCCAATTCGAAATTTTAAAAATCAAAAACTTAATAAATTCATCGGTTATGGGAAAATATCAGATTGACAGCAAAGGCTATTACGGAATTTACGGTGGTGCTTACATTCCAGAAATACTTTATAAGGCTGTAAAGGAGCTTGAGAGTGCATATCTGCCGATATTGGAGAGTGAGGAGTTCAAAAAAGAATACCATGAACTTCTGAAAGACTATGTAGGACGTCCGTCGCCTCTTTATTATGCACATCGCATGAGCGAAAAGTATGGATGTCGTCTTTACCTTAAGCGCGAAGACCTCAACCATACTGGTGCACATAAGATCAACAATGCTGTAGGTCAGATACTCTTGGCACGTAAGATGGGTAAGAAACGCATTATTGCAGAGACCGGTGCCGGTCAGCACGGTGTTGCAACAGCTACAGTCTGCGCTCTTATGGATATGCCTTGTGTGGTATACATGGGTGCTGAAGATGTGAAGAGACAGCATGTCAATGTAGAGCGTATGAAGATGCTTGGTGCAGAGGTGCGTTCCGTAACCAGTGGAAATATGACTCTCAAGGATGCAACCAACGAAGCCATACGCGACTGGTGCTGTCATCCTGAAGACACTTTCTATATAATCGGTTCTGCCGTTGGTCCTCATCCTTATCCCGACATGGTAGCACGTCTGCAGAGTGTCATCTCCGAAGAAATAAAATGGCAGTTGCAGGAAAAGATTGGCCGCGATTATCCTGATTATCTGATGGCATGTGTCGGCGGAGGTTCTAATGCTGCCGGAACAATCTATCATTATATTGATGATGAACGTGTCAAGATTGTATTGGCCGAAGCCGGAGGTTTAGGCATAGAGACTGGTCAGACAGCGGCATCGCTTGAGGCCGGTACGATAGGTGTACTTCATGGTTCGAAGATAAAGCTTATGCAGACAGAAGACGGTCAGGTGGTCGAACCTTATTCCATATCTGCAGGTCTTGACTATCCAGGTACAGGTCCGCTTCACTGCAACCTCTATGATGTCGGACGTGCTCATGTGGTGGCTGTCAATGACGATGAAGCCTTGCGCGCCGCATTTGAACTGACGCGCCTTGAAGGTATAATACCGGCACTTGAAAGTGCACATGTTCTTGGAGCTTTGCCTAAGATGCATTTCAACAGCGATGATGTTGTTGTACTTACCGTCAGTGGACGAGGCGACAAGGATATCGATACTTATCTCAAACATATAAATGATTGAACAGCAAAATAAAACACGACAGAACTATGGAAAAATATGTATATCATACAGCTTGCCGCAGAGTATTGGGCGATATGCACACCCCTGTAAGCTTGTATATGCGTGTGCGTGATATGTATCCGAAGAGCGTCTTGCTCGAATGCTCTGACTACCACGGTCACGAAAACAGCCGTTCGTTCATTGCCGTCCATCCCATAGCCGGTGTGAGCATTCTTGACGGAAAGGTTATCTGCCTCTTTCCTGACGGGCATGAGGAAACATCTTTGATATCAGACGAGAACACTGTCGATTCGGCCATACGCAGTTTCATGGAACGTTTCTCCATCAGCGGTGAAAGTTCCGATGTTTGCGGTCTCTACGGATACACGTCGTTCAACGCAGTCAAGTATTTCGACGGCATAAGTGTCAAGGATGATGCCCCTGAAGTTAATGATGCCCCCGACCTTCAGTATGTACTTTACAAGAACATTGTCGTATTCGACCATTTCAGCAATGAGATGATACTCGTGGAGCTGTTGGCCGACGGTGAACAAGACTCCCTTGCACTGTTGGAGAAAAGTGTAAGCAATAAGGTCGTAAGCAACTACAGTTTCAGTGCCGTAGGCGATGTCAGCAGTACGCTTACGGATGAGGAACATAAGGCAAACGTTGCATTTGGCATTAAACACTGCATGCGTGGCGATGTCTTTCAGGTTGTCCTTTCGCGTCGTTTCGTGCAGAAGTACGAAGGCGACGATTTCAAGCTCTACAGAGCATTGCGAAGCATAAATCCTTCGCCGTATCTCTACTATTTCGATTTCGGAGGCTTTCGTATAATGGGTTCAAGTCCCGAAACCCACTGTCGCATACAGAACGGCAAGGCGTATATCGACCCTATAGCCGGTACGGCACGCAGAACGGGCGACACATCGAAAGATACAGAAAACGCCGCACGTTTGGCTGACGACCCTAAAGAGAATGCCGAACATGTTATGCTTGTTGATCTGGCCCGCAACGATCTCAGCCGCAACTGCCGCGATGTGCATCTGGAAAAATATAAGGAGATACAGTATTACAGCCACGTCATACACATGGTAAGCCGTGTATGCGGAACACTCGATGGTACCGACCCAGTGAAAGCATTCATCGACACCTTCCCGGCTGGCACACTCTCCGGTGCACCTAAAGTCAGGGCAATGCAGCTCATCAGCCAGTACGAACCTCACAGCCGTGGAGCCTATGGCGGATGCATAGGCGTGATAGGTTTCGACGGATATATCAATCAGGCCATAACTATCCGCAGTTTCATCAGCCGCAACGGAGAGCTGTGGTTCCAGGCCGGAAGCGGCATCGTGGCATCGAGCAATGAAGAATACGAACTTCAGGAAGTCAACAGCAAGCTCGCCGCACTGAGAAAAGCCATCACTATGGCAGAGAATATTTAAAAAGGCAGATGAAAAAAGGAAGGAGAGCACATTTATGAAAATTGCAGTTATCGACAATTACGATTCATTCACATACAATCTCGTACATTGTTTCAAACAGTTGGGCGTCGATGTCGATGTCATGAAAAACGACCGTTTCGAACCTGAATCTCTTGATGCCTATGCCAAGGTTGTCCTTTCGCCCGGACCAGGCATTCCTGAAGAGGCCGGCAGACTTCTTGATGCCGTTCGCCATTGTGCCGGTCGGATTCCGCTTTTGGGTGTATGTCTTGGACATCAGGCCATAGGCGAAGTGTTTGGAGCAAAACTTACAAATCTCGATCATGTTTTCCACGGTGTCGCCTCGGCAGTCGATGTGGTAACAGACGACTATCTTTTCAGTGGAATGCCGCGGACAATAGAAGTAGGGCGCTACCATTCTTGGGTAATCGACCGCGACAGTCTGCCCGATGTGCTTGAAGCTGTTGCACTGAGTCCTGAAGGACAGATAATGGCTGTTCGCCATAAGACGTACGATGTTCGTGGAGTGCAGTTCCATCCCGAAAGCGTACTCACACCGCTCGGCACGACCATCTTGTCCAACTGGTTGTCCCATTGAAATAAATTGAGAGAAAGCATTGAAGTGATTGTTTATATTTAAGGAATAATACTATACATGAAAGATATATTGATGCGGCTGATCGACCACGAACCGTTCAGCCGTGAGGATACACACAAAATAATGATAGGCATAACCGAACAAGCCTACAACGACCAGCAGTTGTCCGCATTGCTGATGGGATTGCAGATGAGAGGCGTTTCTGTCGACGAACTGCTGGGTTTCATGGACGGGTTGCTCGAAACGGGGCGTAGAGTCGGCTTGTCGGAATATTCACCGCTCGACATTGTCGGCACAGGAGGCGACGGCAAGAACACTTTCAATATTTCCACCTGCTCGTGCTTCGTCGTAGCCGGAGCCGGTTATAAAGTCTGCAAGCACGGCAACGTCGGTGCCACGTCAGTGAGCGGTGCAAGCGATGTCATGCAGATGCACGGAGTAGTCTTTACCAACGACATGTCAAAGCTCCGCCGTTCCATCGAAGAAACCAATTTTGTCTATCTCCACGCACCGCTTTTTGCCAACGGCATGAAGTTCGTTGCCCCTACGCGCAAGAACATGCAGGTGCCTACATGTTTCAATCTTCTCGGTCCGCTTGTCAACCCTGCCCGCCCGGCCTATCAGATGCTTGGCGTTGCCACTCTGGCGCAGATGAGGCTTTACAGCAACATCTATCAGAAGACCGGTGTGAAGTACTGCATTGTCAACAGCATCGACGGCTACGATGAGATTTCTCTTACCGGCGACTTCAAGGTTACTTCGAGACATTATGAACGAGTGTTCCGTCCCGATGATATCGGAATGCGCCGTTTGTCTTCTGACGAACTGTCAGGCGGCAGTACACGCGAGGAGGCCGCACGCCTCTTCGATGAAGTGCTCGCAGGTACATCGCCTGAGGGACCGAGAAATGTTGTCATCGCCAATGCCGCATTTGCCATAAATCTCATCAAACCCGAACTTTCGTTGCAGGAATGTATGGCCAAGGCTGCAGAGTCTATCGACAGCGGACGTGCATACGACACCCTCAAGAAGTTTATATCACTCAATAGTTGACACCGTAAATCCTGATAAGCCTATGAAAGATATTTTGGACGATATAATGGAGTACAAGAAAATCGAAGTCGAACAACAGAAGCTGAATCTGCCTCCGGCTGAACTCTGTAGGCGGGTTGAGCAGATGAAGGCCGATGCCTCGCTTCGCCCGCGACGCTCTATGAGCCGTGCTCTCGCTTCATCCGATACTGGAATTATTGCCGAGTTCAAGAGGCGCTCCCCTTCCAAGGGATGGATAAAGGAGAGTGCTTCGCTCGAACGCATTGCCGGCGGATATGCTCTTAACGGAGCGTCGGCTTTGTCTGTACTGACCGACGAGAAGTACTTTGGCGGCAATCTCGATTTTCTTCGTACGGTTTCCTCTATAGTTGACGTTCCGGTGCTCCGAAAAGATTTCATAATCGATGAGTATCAGCTTTTTCAGGCATACGAGGTCGGAGCCGATGCCGTCCTGCTTATTGCCTCATGCCTCTCTCGCGAGTCATGCATGGCATTGGCTTCAAAGGCGCACGAGCTCGGCATGGAAGTTTTGCTTGAAATCCATTCAGCCGACGAACTCGGACATCTTGACTGCGATGCAGACATGGTCGGTGTGAACAACCGCAATCTGGGAACATTCCATACTGATGTGAACAACTCCTTTGCACTTGCCGAACTTTTGCCTAAGGACTCTGTCCTGGTTTCAGAAAGCGGGATTTCGGACCCGAAAACTATATGCCGACTGCAAGATGCCGGATATAGCGGTTTTCTTATAGGAGAAACATTCATGAAGACAGCCGATCCGGCAGAGAGCCTGCTTCGGTTAGTAGATGAAATCAGGCAGTGCCGTAAATCCGAAAAGCCATGCTGATAAAAGTCTGCGGAATGAGAGATCCGGTCAACCTCAGAGATGTTGACGGATTGGGCGTTGACATGATAGGTTTTGTTTTCTACAAACGCTCGCCGAGATTTGTGTCTGCACGTCCTTCATATTTGCCTGTGAATGCCAAACGCGTAGGAGTTTTTGTCAATGCTTCCTATTATTACATAAACAATTGTATCAGTCGTTACGGTCTTGACTTCGTACAGCTTCATGGTGACGAAACACCTGATTACTGCCGTGAGCTTCGCCGTTTTGCAGTATCGCCGGTCAGAATAATAAAGGCTATAGGCATTTCTTGTTCGTCGGATGTCGAAAAGGCTTCTGATTACGCAGGCAATGTAGATTACCTGCTTTTCGAATCGCGGTGTACCTCGCGCGGAGGAAGCGGACATAAGTTCGATTGGAGTGTTCTTGACGGCTATGCAGGCAATTGCCCGTTTATCTTAAGCGGAGGTTTGGGACCCGATGATGCCGCATCCATAAAGTCGCTCAGTCGCCCGCTCATGGCCGGTATAGACCTCAACAGCCGTTTCGAACTGTCGCCTGCGTTAAAAGATGTGCAGGCCTTGAAACATTTCTTGGAAGATTTGAATAACGAATAGCTAAAACATACGGAATATGAATAGAATAGATTCTTTGTTCAGTGCACGCCGCGACGGCATAATGTCGATATATTTCTGTGCAGGGCATCCCGATGCCGGTTCAACCCTTGCAACGATAAAAGCTCTTGAAGACAACGGCATCGATATGGTAGAGGTGGGCATACCGTTCAGCGACCCTTTGGCCGACGGTCCCGTCATACAGGATGCAGCCACCAAGGCACTGCGAAACGGCATGTCGCTTAAGATGCTTTTCAGTCAGTTGGCCGACGTGCGCAAGTCGGTTTCGATACCTCTTGCGCTGATGGGCTATCTCAATCCGATAATGCACTACGGCTTCGAACGATTCTGTGCCGACTGCAGTCGATGCGGCATCGACGGAATGATTGTTCCCGACATGCCTTTCGACGACTACATGAACCTTTATAAAGACACTGCCGAACGTTACGGCATAAAGGTCATAATGCTTATAACTCCCGAGACGAGCGATGAACGCATACGCCTCATAGACGACAACACCGACGGATTCATATATATGGTTTCATCGGCTTCCACTACTGGAGCACAGAAATCATTTGACGATTCGAAGGTCAACTATTTCAGACGAATAGCATCTATGAATCTGAGAAATCCGCGCATGATAGGTTTCGGCATTTCTAATCGGCAGACTCTTGAGTCGTCAATGGCAAATGCATCCGGAGTTATTATCGGCAGCCGATTTGTTACGCTTCTTGATGAAACGCACGATGCGGTAAAAGCCATAACCGAATTGAAGCGTATTCTGGCAGAATGACATTATAAAATATATCCCTAAGCCTGTGAAACGAGAATTGCGGGGGCTCGCGACAAAATTTTCGAGCCCTCGCAATTGTTGCCGCGAGCCCTCGTATTTGTGAAAATCATTTTGAGAACAGATGAATTTATCCTTTTGTACGATTGAATTTTATTCTTAAGCTGCATGAATATTTGTAGGATATATCAGATGGTCGCATGTCTAAATAAAAAAACTACAGAAATGAAGGTTGAAATAAAAAAAACTTTACCTTTGCAATATATTCCGTAGAGTCGGAAGTTTGAAATAAAAGAGAGTGTCTTATTGAAATTTACTTTGTGATATAGAAAATCCCCAATTTCTAAATGAAAATGCAAAGTGATGCAACAGACGCTCACGCTCAATGTATATATCAGTGTTGGTGTTCCCTGCCGATGTGGGGGACACTCGCATGTGTATCCATAGGCGTGAGGCTGTTGCTTGACCGTTTGTATTTTCTACGGGATGGGGATTCCGCTATATCGCAAATGGTTCGGCAAGCAGCCTCATGCTCTTTATTAATCCTTTAAAATGCTTTTAACATGTCTGGTGATGGCTGACGGACATAATATATAAGGTAAGAAATATGAAAGTTTTTATCTTGATAATGGTATGTTGCTTAGCTGTTTCTGTACTTGTGCAAAAGACAGGTGTACAGATTGCAATGCTGTAGCATTTCGGCAAGGTGAATTTATAATTATAAAAATATTTATATCGAATATTCTATTTTTAGTATTAACCATTTTATGTTATTCAGTTATGAAAAAATTATTTACTTTTATTTTTTCACTATTTGTGGCAACAAATTTGTGGTCCTATGACTTCAAGTCGGGCAATCTGTATTACAACATTACCGATGAAGAGGCCAAGACAGTGGAGGTGACGTATGAGGTGTATGGTGGTAGTGATAACTACAGCTCTTTGTCTGATGAGTTATACATTCCGACTTCCGTGAACTACAATGGAAGTGACTATGCCGTTACAAGCATTGGTGAATGGGCTTTTGTCTCCTGCTCAAGTATTACTTCTGTAATTATTCCGAATAGTGTTAAGACTATAGGCAATGATGCTTTTTACAATTGTGAAGGTTTAACATCTATAAATATCCAAGGTAATATTACAAGTATTGGAAGTCATGCTTTTGAGGATTGTTCGGGCCTTGTCTCTTTTGATATCCCGAGCAGTGTGACTAGTATTGGTGAATATGCGTTTTCTGGCTGTTCCGATCTTGAATCTGTAAATATTCCAATAGGTATAACAAGTATAGGGGATTGTACATTCCAATCCTGTAGTAGCTTGAAATCTATAATTATTCCGACTAGTGTAACAAGCATAGGTTATAGGGCCTTTGCAAATTGTTTCGGCTTAACTTCAGTCGTCATACCTAATAGTGTGAAGAGTATAGATGGTGCCGCATTTTCGAACTGTGGGGGCCTGATTTCTGTGAATATACCTAATAGCGTAATCAATATTGGATCTGGGGCGTTTGGTTACTGCTCTAGCCTAACTGCAATCAATGTGGAAGACGGAAATAGTAGTTATAGTTCATATAATGGTGTGCTGTTTAATGCTGATAAAACAACACTTATCAAATACCCAGAAGGAAAAACGGAAACTTCATATTCTGTACCCGAGGGTGTTATGTATATTGGTGTGAGTGCGTTCAGTAGTTGTGAAAATTTAACTTCGGTAACTATTGCAAACACTGTTGCTAGCATAAGTGATTACGCATTTTGGGGATGTTTATCATTGGAATCAGTTAATATAGGTAAAGGTGTAACGGGTTTAAGTGAAAGTATATTTTCTGACTGCTACAGTCTTAACGCTATCAATGTGGAAGAAGGAAACAGCTGTTACAGCTCGGAGAACGGTGTGCTGTTCAATGCAGACAAGACAACACTCATAAAATATCCAGAAGGGAAAAAAGAGACAGCTTATTCTATTCCAAATGGTGTGACGATTATCGATAAGTTTGCATTCTATGGTTGTTCCAGTCTTGTGTCGGTTGATATCCCAAGTAGTGTGGAAACTATCTCTTTATCGGCTTTTGACTATACAGGTCTATATGAAAATGATGGAAATTGGAAAAATGATGTGTTGTATGTAGATGATTGTCTCATAAAGGCTAGAATGAGTTTGAACGGTAGTTATGATGTAATGGAAGGGACAAGGTTGATTGCTGATTATGCGTTTCGCGGTTGCTTTAGCTTGACTTCGGTAGATATTCCAAACAGTGTGACGAATATTGGAGGGTATGCATTCAGCAATTGTCCTAACTTAATGTCTGTGACTTTGGGAAACGGTATTACGAGTATCGGGGCTTCTGCATTTGAATACTGCTCTAGTTTGACTTATGTTGACATTCCGAGTGGTGTAGAGAATTTGGGAGAGAGGATTTTCTTTAATTGTTCTGGCCTTAAATCGGTGAACTTAGAAAGTCGCGTAATAGGTGATTATATGTTCCTTAATTGTTCCAACCTCACGTCTGTAACTTTGGGCAACGGTGTTACAAGCATCGGTTATTCCGCATTTTACGATTGTTCTGGCCTGACTTCAATAAACATTCCGGCCAGCGTGACGATCATTCGTTCTGATGCGTTCAGCGGAACGGCCTTATATAATAATGATGAAAATTGGACAAATAATGTATTGTATGTTGATAATTGTCTAATAGAAGCCCGTTATGGACTAGATGACGCCTGTGAAGTATTGAAAGGAACAAGAGTTATTGCTGATGAGGCTTTTGATTATATGGGCATTGTATCCGTAGATATTCCTAGCACTGTGACGAATATCGGTTATTTGGCATTTTCAAATTGCGATAAACTTACAGCCATTAATGTTGCTGGTGAAAATGGCCATTATAGTTCTGAGGATGGGGTTCTGTTCAATGCCGACAAGAGTACACTTATTAAATATCCAGGAGCTAAATCAGAAATATCTTATTCTATTCCAGAGAGTGTAAATACCATTGCTGATCTAGCTTTTTCATGGTGCAACAATCTTACATCAATAACTGTTGGAAGCGGAGTGACAAGTATTGGTTTAGGCGCGTTTGCTAATTGTTATTCTTTAAATGAAATGATTGTGAAAGCTACAACACCGCCAGTACTGGTTTTTTACTGCTTCCCTTCTTCTATTCAAACAATTTATGTACCGGCAGAGTCTTTGGATGCTTATAAGGCTGCAGAAATATGGAATGAATTCAATTTGTTGCCTATAAGTGATAGCGCTATAGAAGATATGGAAATGCCGGAGAATATATGCGTTAGTGATGGAATGTTGCATAATCCTGAAGGACTGCCTATCTGCATATACGATATGCAAGGGCACAAAGTCTACTGCGGAAGTAATACAACAGTAAGTCTCCATAATGGCATATATATATTGCGTTGTGGTGAAAAGAGTGTAAAAGTGAAATTTTAACACCTTAACTTATTTCTATTGTTGAAATAGTGTTGTATGTCATATTGTTTGGTTTGTATATAATGCATAAGGCTTTATACATAGACACGTAATCAAATATGACAGATTTGGAACGAAAGAAGCCGTTGCATCTCAATGTTTTTGTGGATGCAACGGCTTTCTGTATCTTATAGTCGATTTGCGAAAGTCTGTAAAAGCTTAAGTCTATTTGTCTTTGTTCGAGATGATTGGCTGTCGTATTGAGTGAATGCTACTTCTTATCTGCGTTTGCTGCTTCCGCGTGCAATGACATCGGCAGATATGATTTCTGTTGTATTGATATTGCTGCCTTCTTCTTTTTCCTTTTCTGCAATTTCAAAGTAAAGTTCGGCTACTTTGCGTCCGTGTTCAAAACTTTTCTGGTCTACAGAAGATAATGTAGGTCTTGTAATAAGTGTTGTTTCATCATTTCCGAAGCCGATTATGCCTATTTCTTCAGGAACTTTAAAGCCCATTTCCAATGCAGTCAGAAGAACATGGGTTGCCTGTTCGTCGGAAACAGTGACGAATGCATCAGGGATATTGTCTGATGTCAGCAGTTTTTTTGTGGCTTCTATGGTCGCTTCCGGTTTTTGTGTATTGTCGCAGATAAACTCATCGAATTTTGGCAGACCAGCTTCCTCGAGCGCCTTAAGATAGCCTTTCTTTCTCAGCTGATAAATTGCCAGATATTGAGTTCCACCGAGATAGGCTATTTTCTTATAGCCTTGAGAAATTAGGTGCATGGTGGCATCGTAAGCCATCTGCTCGTTGTCGTTCATCACCTTTGCACAATTGAAATCTTCTATTGTGCGGTCGAACTGGATAATCTTTATTCCATTTTGTATTACAGGAAGCAGATGCTCTGACGTATGCGTTTCTGCCGCCACAGAAATGAATATGGCATCAACATTTTGTCTTATTAGTGTTTTTATGGCATGGCATTCTCGTTCAAAAGAATCCTGCGACTGGCAAATGATGACTCCGTAGCCGTTGTTGGTACAGACTTCCTCTATACCTGCTATGGCTTTTGCAAAGAAGCTTCGGCGTATGTATGGCACTATGACACCGATGGTCTTAGATGAACCGCGTCTCAAATTGGCCGCATATGAGTTGTGGCTGTAGTTGAGTTCCTTCGCCTTAGCTCTGACCTTTTCTCTTATTTCTTCTCTTACAGACGGATGATTGTTGAGTGCCTTGGATATGTAAGAGGCGGATAGATTCATAGCCTTGGCTAGGTCATAAATTGTTGTTCTTTTATTTGTCATAAGCCATCATTGTAATTTTTCGTCACAAAAATACATTTTTTTTCTGATTTTATTCAATCGTTTGAATTTAATATATATATTTGTAAATCGATTGAAAGATGTTGCATCGGTAACATCATAATCGGTATTATAAAAGTAGAGTTTTCATTGCAGATCTGCGTGATGCAGAATATCAGTGATTAATATATAATAAGTAGAACTTTTTTCATAAAGCTCCAGAATTATGTTTGTCCACGTCGGTGGAAACAGTTATGGAGCGTGGAGTAAAGTTGATAAGTTATAGGTGTTTTTTTATTAAGTGGATCGTTCCATCCTGATAAAACTATCAGGATGGTTCGTTTTTTATATACTCTTATAACTTTTGGTGTTGTATTTTGGAGTTTTTGGCGTATTTTTGCACAAATGAAAAACTGTGAATCTAATCCAGGTATGAAAAAAAATCTTCTGTTAGTATTGGCTTTTTTGGCCGTTTCAATCTTTTCGTTTGCCCAGAGTATGCCTTCTCGTGAGGAAGTGCTTGAGGTTATGGAACGTGCAAACACTTATTTCATTAATAAATATCCTGATCCGTCTAAGGCTACTTTTGTCCGCATTATGCGTCCCAGCAATCTTTGGACAAGAGGCGTGTATTTTGAAGGATTGACGGCTCTGGCCGAAGTAGAATCGTTTGACAAGAAGTTTGCGGAACAGAGAAAACGGAATATTGACTATATAATTAGATGGGGAGATTCTCACAAGTGGTCTCCGCGAGGTGGAGTACACACAAGGGATGCCGACAATTATTGCTGTTGTCAGACATATATTGACATGTATATGCTTCAGCCTGAGGGCAGACGCGATTCTGCTCTTATAATTCCGTCAAAAAAATGTATGGACCATTTGCTGCAATCGTCGTCAGACCGTGATTGGACGTGGGTGGATGCGATTCAGATGGGACTTCCGGTATTTGCCAAGATGGCACGTGCAGCCAAGCTGGGCGGTGACGAAAAGGCATCACGCTATCTGGAAAAAGGATGGAAGATGTACAGCTGTACACGCAACGATATAGCCGGCGGTCTGTACAATGAGGAAGAGGGCCTTTGGTGGCGCGATAAGGATTTTGTTCCTCCTTATAAAGAACCAAACGGACGCAACTGCTATTGGAGCCGTGGCAACGGGTGGGCTTATGCCGCACTTGTAAGGATAATGGATGCTATGCTTGTAGGTAAAGGCTCCGAAGCTCCTTCGTATCTTGAGAAACTCGGGGAAACCGAGTGGAACATGTTGTTTGAAGATGCTCATTATGAAGATTATATGAAGGATTTCAAGGATATGAGCGAAGCTTTGCTGGACTGCCGCAGAAAGGATGGATTCTGGAATGTAAGTCTTCATGACGAAAGCAATTTCGGAGGAAAGGAATTGACGGGAACTGCACTTTTTGTTTACGGAATGGCATGGGGAATAAGGCACGGAGCGCTTGACCGTGATCGTTTCTTGCCTGTGGTTCTGGATTCATGGAATGCAATGGTGAAGGAGTGCGTGCACGATGATGGATTTCTGGGATTTGTGCAAGGTACAGGCAAGGAACCTAAAGACGGTCAGCCTCTTGGATATGATGTTGAGCCTGATTTTGATGATTTCGGACTTGGATGCTTCCTTTTGGCCGGCAGTGAAATTTACAGGCTGGACCGGTAAAACGTATAGATTTGATGTGTATATTTGAAAATCCGTATATAAATAATTGATGATATGATGAGAAAATTATTTTTCTTTTTTGCATGTTCTGTTTTGGCCGTTGCGCTGTTTTGTTCGTGCGGTGGCAATGGCGGCAAACAGAAGAGTGCAGTGCGCCGTACTGCAGGAAGTGCACCTTACGAATTGCTTCTTGTGACCGACAAGGATTGGCTTAAAGGTATGTATGGTTCTTTGCTTACAGATGTTGTCATGCAGGACATACCAGGCTTGCCTCAGTCGGAGCCTAATTTTCGCTTAACATCCATAAATCCTGCTGATTTCAACAATACGTTCAAGGTTTTTGCCAATATTCTTGTGGTTGATATCAGTTCGAAATATAAAAAGGCGGGAGTTAAGATAATGCGAAACGTGCATGTCAATCCGCAGCTTATAATTACAATGTATGCTCCTAATAATGAAACTTTTGTAAACCTTCTTTCCGAGCAGGGCAATAATGTGGTAAATATGTTTGTGAATGAGGAACTTGGACGTGAACGCGATTACCTCAGGTCTGCATACAGCGGAAAGGTGCTTACGAAAGTGAAGCAGATGTTTGGATGTCAGATATACGCTCCTAAGGACCTTAATGATTTGAAGACCGGATTGAATTTCCTTTGGGCGACGTCGGAAGGACGACTCAACAATCTGAACATGTGCTTCTATTCTTATCCTTATACTTCGGACAGCACGTTTACTCTCAATTATTTCGTGGAAAAGCGCGATTCATTCATGATGGTCAATCTGCAGGGCGAGCACGCACAGCAGTATATGTCGCTTGACAGAAGGTCTTTGACTTCCAGGTATATTTCGGTTGACGGGCACTTCGTTCAGGAAGTTAGAGGCTTGTGGCAGATGGAGAATGACATGATGGGAGGCCCGTTTGTCTCTTATTCGCAGGTTGATACCATCAACAACAGAGTGATTGTTGCCGAAGGATTCGTTTATTTGCCTAACAAGAAAAAACGCGAACTTATAAGAATGCTTGAGGCTTCGCTTCAGACTCTGAAGCTGCCGGCTTCGAGATAGGACAATGACAGACACTTGATGAAACAAACACACTTATAATTTATCAACATGAAGAAAATAATGACTTTTGTAGCCGCATCACTGTTTTGTGTATGCGGAGCTGTTTCGCAGGAAACAGTGAATCTTGCCGGTGACTGGGATTTCCAGATCGACAGGAATGATAAGGGAGTGGGGGAACGCTGGTACGAGCGTGCATCTCTTGATGATGAAATCGAACTTCCGGCATCTATGCCTCAGAGACTTAAGGGTGATGATGTAACGGTTGAAACAAAATGGGTGGGAAGCCTTTATGACAGTTCGTATTTCTATAATCCATATATGGAGAAGTATCGCAGGACTGGTAACGTAAAACTTCCGTTTTTCCTTACTCCGGACAAACATTATGTAGGTGTAGCCTGGTACAATAAGACTGTTTCAATGGATCGTATAGAGAAGGGTAAGAGATACTTCCTGTTCCTTGAACGTCCGCACATCGAAACTACTCTTTGGGTCAATGGTCACGAGGTCGGTATGCAGAACAGTCTGTCCGTACCTCATAGATTCGAGGTTACAGAGTACCTTAAGAAGGGTGAAAACGTATTCTCTGTACGTATCGACAACAGAGTAGAGACTGTCGGTGTGGGTATTGACAGCCATTCAGTGACAGACCAGACTCAAGGTGACTGGAATGGTATTGTTGGACGTATGGAACTTCAGGAGTTCCCTGCTTCCTTTATGGACGACATTCAGGTCTATCCGGATATAAAGGACAAGAAAGCGTCTGTGAAAATTGCAGTTGTGGGCAAGCCTGGCGAGAAGGTGAATATAAGCCTCTCGGCAAAAGCTTTCAATACTGCGAAGATACATAATGTCGATGCTGTAGGAAAGGAAATCAAGCTTACTGCTGATACAACTGTTGTAGATATCGATATGCCTATGGGCGACGGTATGCTTCTTTGGGATGAGTTCAGTCCTGCACTTTACAAACTTACAGCTGTTATTGAGGGCAAAGGCGGAAAGCAGACTAAGACATCTGTCTTCGGTATGAGAGAAATTACCATCAACGGAAAGATGTTTTATGTAAACGGCCGACTTGTTCAGCTTCGCGGAACAGTTGAAAACTGTGATTTCCCTATTACTGGTTATCCTCCTACGAATGTGGATGAATGGATTCGAATTTTCAGGGTTTGCAGGGAATATGGACTCAACCACATGCGTTTCCATTCCTATTGTCCGCCTGAAGCCGCTTTTGAAGCTGCAGATATCGTCGGTTTCTACATCCAGCCGGAAGGACCTAGCTGGCCTAACCACGGTGTCAAGCTCGGCAACGGCATGAAGATTGATACTTACCTCATGGACGAAACCAAGGCTATCGTAAAGGAATACGGCAATCATCCTTCGTTCTGCATGCTTGCATGTGGAAATGAGCCTGCCGGCAACTGGGTTGCATGGGTATCCGACTTTGTTGATTATTGGAAGAAGGCTGACAGCAGACGTGTATACACAGGTGCTTCTGTCGGTGGAGGATGGCAGTGGCAGCCAAAGAGCCAGTATCATGTAAAGGCTGGTGCAAGAGGACTTGCCGAGTGGCGTCGCCGTGCTCCGGAAACATTGTCTGACTTCAGAGCTAATATTGATACTGTGAGCCAGCCGTACGTGTCTCACGAGACAGGACAGTGGTGCGTGTTCCCTAACTTTGACGAGATTACTAAATATTACGGTGTAAACAAGGCCAAGAATTTTGAAATATTCAGAGACATACTGAATGACAACAATATGGGCGGACTTGCAAACAAGTTTGTCATGGCAAGTGGAAAATTGCAGGCTTTGTGCTACAAATATGAAATAGAGCGCACTTTGCGTACTCCTAATTATGCAGGATTCCAGCTTTTGGCTCTCAATGATTATTCTGGACAGGGCACTGCACTTGTCGGATTGACAGATGTGTTCTTTGACGAAAAGGGATATATCGATGCAACCGGATTCAGACGTTTCTGCAGTCCTGTTGTTCCTCTGGCCCGTATACCTAAGTTCACATATACAGCCGACGAGCATTTCAAGGCAGACATAGAGGTGTCGCAGTTCTCTGATGCAGTACTTAAAGATGCAAAACCTTACTATGAGGTTAAGGATAGCCGTGGAAAGATTTATGCTAAGGGTAACCTGAACAGCGGCGACATTGAAATTGGTGGACAGAAACAGATCGGTTCTATTGATATACCGCTCAATGGAATAGAGGAAGCTACCAAACTGAATCTGGAGGTTCGTATACCTGGCACAGCTTCAATCAATGAAGGTTCTGATGCTGTCAACGACTGGAATTTCTGGGTATATCCTTCAAAGGTTAAGGATGAGACTGGAAATGTTTACATCACCGACACTCTCGATGCTAAGGCAAAAGAGGTGTTGAAGAAGGGTGGCAAGGTGCTGGTAACAGCTGCCGGAAAGATTTCGTACGGTGAGGAAGTTGTGCAGTATTTCACTCCTGTGTTCTGGAATACATCATGGTTCAAGATGCGCCCGCCTCACACAACAGGTGTTAGCATCGACGACAAGCATTCTATATTTGAAATATTCCCTACTGATTATCATAGCGATCTGCAGTGGTGGGAACTTGTAAATCGTGCTCAGGTTATGCAGTTTACTGATTTCCCTGCAGATTTCCAGCCTATCGTACAGAGCATCGATACATGGTTCCTCAGCCGTAAGATAGGTATGCTTTTCGAAGCAAATGTTCTGGGAGGAAAGCTCGTTATGACAACTATGGATATTGTAAATAATCTTGACAAGCGTGTGGTTGCCCGACAATTGAGAGCTTCAATACTGAAGTATATGAATTCTGATAAGTTCAAACCATCTTTCACTCTTGACTGCAAGCTCATAGATGATCTTTTCACCAAGAAAGCTCCGAAGGTGGATATGTATACCAAGGACTCGCCAGACGAGTTGAAACCGAAGTTCAAGAAATAAAAAATACGCAACGAACATGAAACGATATATATTTTCTGCAGTATTGGCGATGGCTTTTGCCGTCGCTGATGCTCAGACTTACAAGTTCAGTTTTGCCGGTAGGAAAGATGGGTATACAGAAATAACTCAGTCGGATGTTTATTCCAACGGCAAAGGATACGGATACGATTTTACGGCAGTACCTGATAAGGGTGCTGCCAAACCGTATTTCTTTTCTGCTGATGTGCCTGACGGCAATTATAAGGTTACTGTGGTACTTGGTTCCAAGAAACATAAGGCTGTCACTACGGTACGTGCTGAATCGCGCAGACTTTTCCTTGAGAATGTGGCTACCAAGAAAGGTGAATTCAAAACCTTTACATTTGTTGTCAATAAACGAAATACAGAAATAGCCGGTGGTGACCGTGTACACATAAAGGAGCGCGAGAAGACCAAACTCAACTGGGACGATAAACTGACACTTGAAATCAACGGTGATAGTCCTGCATGTGCATCTATAGTCATAGAACCAGCCGATTCTGCTGTTACTACAGTATGGCTTTGCGGCAATTCTACAGTTGTTGACCAGGATAACGAGCCTTGGGCAAGCTGGGGACAGATGATACCGCGATGGTTTGACGATCGTGTCTGCATTGCCAATTATGCTGAGAGCGGTGAGACAGCATCGACATTCATGGCTGCGAAAAGACTTAAGAAGATTCTCTCGTTGATGAAACCGGGCGACTACATCTTCATTGAGTTCGGCCATAACGATCAGAAACAGAAATTTCCTGGTGCAGGTGCCTATTATAACTTTGCAACTTGCCTGAAGACATTCGTTGATGAGGCTCGTTTGCGTGGCGGTATACCTATTTTTGTTACACCTACGCAAAGACGCAGTTTCGACAAGAACGGCAAGATTAAAGAGACTCATGCTGACTATCCTGATGCTATGCGCTGGGTGGCAAAGCGCGAGGGTGTAAAGGTTATAGAACTTCACGACATGACGCGTACGTTCTATGAAACATTGGGCGTGGAGGCTTCCAAGCGTGCTTTTGTTCACTATCCTGCTGGAAGCTATCCTGGTCAGGACAAGGCTTTGGCTGACAATACGCATTTCAATCCTTATGGAGCTTACGAAATATCTAAGATGGTGGTTGAGGGCATCAAGAGCCTGGGATTGCCTCTTGCAGAGCATCTGCGTGAAGATTACACAACTTTCGACCCTTCAAAGCCTGATTCAGTAGATGCTTTTCATTGGAACGATTCTCCTTTCACTGAGATTGAGAAGCCGGATGGCAATTGATTGCGTGTCCGGGATGAATGTTTGGAATAGAGAGAAAAGTTTATGAGATTTGCTTTTAATATACTGATGTTTTTCATCGGATGTACTTATGTGCATTCGCAGGAATGGATTTCGTCCGGCGTTGAGGCAAAGCCATACACCCGTTGGTGGTGGATGGGCAGTGCTGTCGATTCTGCCGGTTTGGATAGAAATCTTCGTAAGTATGCCGATGCCGGTATTGGCGGTGTTGAGATAACCCCAATATACGGTGTAAAAGGAAATGAGGCCAACGAAATACCGTATTTGTCGTCTCGATGGATGTCAATGCTTTCACATACTGAGAATGTCTGCACATCTTTGGGTATGGAAACGGAAATGGCTACCGGTACGGGTTGGCCTTTCGGTGGACCTCACATTGACATTGAAGATGCTGCGGCAATGGCTTTATTTCAGCGCTACGATGTTCAAAGAGCTGATTCGTCTATAGACATATCTTGTCGTGATGATAAGCAGAAGAGCTTTGCTTCATTGTCTCGTGTGATGGCATACAGATATGAGATGGTATCCGGCAAACGCAGTTATTCTGACGTTCTCAATCTGACCGACAAGGTTGCTTCCGGTAAACTTCCTCTAAACATTCTTCCTGAAGGACGCTGGGATTTGGTAGTGCTGTACTGCGGACGTACGCTTCAGATGGTGAAGCGTGCCGCGGTTGGTGGCGAAGGTTATGTGATAGACCATTTCAGTAGAAAGTCTGTCAAAAAATATCTTGACCGTTTCGATTCTGCTTTTGTGAAGTCGGCGGTCAAGTTTCCACGTACCTTTTTCAATGACTCTTATGAAGCGTATGGTGCAGATTGGACACCGGACTTTCTTTCTGAATTCGAGAGCAGGCGAGGGTATAAACTTGAAAACTTTTTCCCTGATTTCATTTCTGATGACAGTGAACTTACTGATGTCGGCAAGCGCATTGTTTCCGATTACAGGCAGACGATGGGTGAACTGTTGCTGGAAAACTTTACGTCGCAGTGGACCGACTGGGCGCATTTCCATGGAGCTGTTACACGTAATCAGGCTCATGGAAGTCCTGCAAACCTGATAGATATCTATGGTGCTGTGGACATACCTGAATGCGAAGGTTTCGGACTTTCTGATTTCGGTATATCGGGACTCAGACGTGATGACGGGTTTACTCGGAAAAACGATTCGGACATATCAATGCTGAAATACGCATCGTCGGCATCACATATATCTGGTAAGAAGTTTACATCTTCAGAGACGTTTACGTGGCTCACCGAGCATTTCCGTACTTCGTTGTCGCAGTGTAAACCGGATCTTGATTTGATGTTCGTTTCGGGCGTCAATCATGTGGTCTTTCATGGCACATGTTATTCGCCATCAGATGCACAGTGGCCGGGATGGCATTTCTATGCAAGTACCGACATGAGTCCATACAACAGCATTTGGAGAGATATGCCTGCTTTCTCAAAATATATTGAGCGCTGTCAGGCTTTTCTGCAATGGGGAAAGCCGGACAATGATTTCCTTGTATATCTTCCTTATTATGACATGATATACGAACAGCCGGGACGACAGGTGCTTTTTGATATTCATAAAATGGCACTTCGTGCACCAGAGTTCATAAACGCTGTTAAAAGTATTATAAACAACGGATTTGATGCTGACTACATCTCGGATTCGTATCTTCTCAATACTTCCTTCTCTTCCGGCAAGTTGCGTACTTCTGGCGGATCTTCATACAGTGCTGTAATTGTACCTGGTGTAAGGTTTATGCCTTGCAAGGTCTTTGAACACTTGCTTGCACTTGCACGTCAGGGGGCAACAGTGATTTTCATGGATATATTGCCGTCATCGGTTCCTGGTTATGCACAGCTTCAGTCTCGTCAAGCACGTATGGACAGCGTTGCTGCGTCTTTGATACGGAATGTTTCTGTGGATTTCTCATCGACGACAGTATCTGAATACGGCAATGGAAATATTGTCTGTTCATCGTCATATAAAGATGCGCTGTGCTATGCTTCAGCTAAACGTGAGCTTATGCGCAGCGAGTATAGTATGCAGTGCATACGTCGTTCCAACTCGAACGGTTACCATTATTTCATTTCAAATCTTCAGGGACGCGATATAGACGGTTGGATTCCATTGGGAGTGGATGCATCGGAGGTTGTGGCTTATGACCCTATGAATGGTAAAATTGGACGTATAATGCTCAAGAAAGAGAACGGAAAAACGAAAGTCTACATGCAACTCCGTTCTGGCGAATCTTTAATCTTGCGTACGTTTGTAAATAAACCTTCTGATACTATTCCTGATTGGCAATGTTTGAGACTCAATTCGGCTGAAAGCATTGACCTTAACAATGATTGGAGAATGCGTTTCGTTGAGAGTGCACCTGATGCATCTGGCAAAACATATTCTTTTGACGTTCTTCGCTCATGGACGGAGCTGGAAGATACAGTTTGCCGTGTGCTGATGGGAACGGGACTTTATACTAAGACATTCAATATGTCTGATGTTGAGAAATATGCAGATTGGGTACTTGATCTGGGTGATGTACGCGAGTCCGCACGTGTAAGGATTAACGGACATGAATGTGGTACACTCTTTGCTGTACCTTACACAATGCGCGTAGGACAGTATCTGCGTGATGGTGAAAACACAGTGGAAATAGAGGTGACAAATCTTCCTGCCAATCGTATATCTATGCTGGATCGTCAGGGTGTTGAATGGCGTCGTTTTAAAGACATAAACGTTGTCGATTTAAACTATAAACCTGCTTCTTATGCAGATTGGACTCCTGTCCCTTCTGGTTTGCTTGGCGGAGTGAAACTTACCCCTGCAGATGCAGTTCTTCCTGATGAAGTGGAGGACTGAATGTTTCCAAGTGCTTTATAGCTGTAACGGGCTGATGATGTTGAAAACATGAAATATAAAAATGTGCCTGGCCGATAATCATTGGTCAGGCACGTTTTGTCTTAGGTGTATAAAAGAAATAAGGGGCACAGGATTATTTTCCTATGTCCCTTTCAAATGTTTAGTTTAACATTTTGTAGCGTGCGCCTGACAGGACTCGAACCTGCACATCGCTAGACATCAGATCCTAAGTCTGACGCGTCTACCAATTTCGCCACAGGCGCAGTGTAGAATGTTTTTCTATTTTACATTTGCAAAGATGCAAATTATTTATTAAAATTCATACTTGATGCGTATGTTTTTTTACATTTAAGTCGTTTTTCGTGTCATTTTTATATATTACAGTTTGTTTTAGACTGTCTTTTTACGACTGAAGTATCTTGGCAGTTGTTTTTTGAAGCTTCTTCTTTCAGAAACTCTCTTGCCTTTTCGATAATAGTATCTTTTCCCTTTCGCATGTCTTCTTCTTCCATTCCGGCTTTTATATCCGGTTCTATGCCGAATTCGGTGTGGTTCATATCTTTGTCGTAAATTATCACTGCAGAGTACCTGACACTCCATCCGCAAGGAATCTCTTGAGTGAACGGCATACCAGAGCCTCCACCGGTGTAATCTCCCAAAATCGTCACGTTGGGACAGGTTTTCATACACTTTACGAAGTCATTGGCAGCACTGAAGCACCTTCTGTTTGTCAATACTACAGTGTTTTTCTGCCATCTGATGCCGTCGGAAGGTTCCATATATACGGGCTCGGGGCCGGACAAGTCGTAATGGCCTTTCCCTGTCTTGTGACTCATATATCCGATAAGCTTTTTCTCATTTGTGAATCGGGATGCCAACTGATGTGCGGTAGATATTCTTCCTCCTCCGTTGTTCCTTATATCTACAATCAGGCCGGTACATGTTGAAAGCGCGTCAAGCATGTACGATAAGTTTCCATCTCCTATGGCATCATTGAAGCTCTCGCAGTATACGTAGCCGATGTTGTCGTCAAGAATTTTGTATTTAAGTCCTGAAGCTATTTTGTAATCTGTTCCAAGATAGTTCTGTTGAATCTGCTGGTCAAAATTTTCTGGATACGGTTCATAGTAGCTCCATTCTCTTCCTATGTCGAATGCGGCACTCAGATTGACATGTCCGTCCTTAAGCTCGGACAACATGTCGCAGCAAACCTCGAAGAGCTGATAATTATCCATTTTGGGCGTAATTCTTCGTTTGTACTCGTCGTGTATGCTGTCCCAGTCGATTCCCAGCTTCTTCTCTTTGTATTCGAAGAAGCAATATCTTTCGTCAATAAGCTTCCACAATGCTTCGAAGTTGCCTTCGGGAGTATTCACGTAAGGTTCTTCGTCAATACACGATGCTGCTGTCATCAGACCTATAGCAGTTGTGAGTGCATATATTATGTTTTTCGTGATGCTCATTTTCTGAAAAATATTACTATCATGGAGTTTAAATATCTATTTGTTTAATCTTCGTTTCAGAAAGGCATGGCTTTCATCCTTCTGTCCTTTCTGTTGAAATATTTCACGAAGCCTATCATGAAGCAGTTTGAGTATGAATGATATTTCAGACCGTTGAGTTTTGCCTGCTGAAAGTCGCCGGCGTAGCCTAGTCTCAACGTCGCCGTACTTATTGGAATATCAACTGTTAGCAGATGTCTCATAGACGGCATGTTTACTGGGTACACAAACTTCACGTTCTTGTCGTAGTGCCCAAGCGAGAAAAGCTCATAATACGATTGTCCGTAGTTGGGGGAGAAAGCAACACCGGCAAGAGGAATATTGACCTGATATCGCAGTAGATAGTTGTGTTTTCCTATTTTCAGATTGTACATTGCCATGCCCGACAAGTCTATCATTATGTCAGCCTTGCCTTGAGCCGGATTGTTGCTGTTGCGCGTGTTGTATATGCCGCCTATGTAAGCGGAGGCCATGGCACCAGCAAGAAATCTTATACCGCCCAGTACAGGCTTGAAATTGTAGTGCCATCCTATGGCATATCTTAGTCCTCCTGCCACTTCATGAGCCGTTTGTGACCTGTTTTCCACATACGAACAGTTGGCTTGAAGCAATGTCTGCACTGAAATACGTCTGTTTGCCATCTTTGTGAATCTCATCGTTTCTCTCTGCAGGCGTATTTCCGGTCCTGTATAATTGTATGGCGACAGATACGTATCGAGAACATTGGCCGAACCTACTCCTATAAGCATGGAATGTGCGGTGAACCTGTTGTCGAATGCAGGTTCATCCATCTTTATGACAGTATTTTTATCTTCTGTACTGTCGCTTTCTTCGGTGCAGAGGTCTTCATGGCCGGCTGCATGCAGATTCGTGGTAATGATTGAGGCCGCCAACAGTATGGCGACCTTGTACATTGTGCATTTTATCATTGCTCGGGAGTATATGCTGTTGTTCCCAATCCGTATTTCTTGCAGTGTCAGAACAGTTTCATCTGTCCTGTAAGTTCATCTCTGATGTCCGACTCGCTTTTGCCTTCGTCTGGATCTACAACTTCCGGCATATTGTCGTTGTCTTCATCGTCTCCGTCTTCCTCATCCTCTGGGTCCGGGAATCTTACAGGTTCAAGTTCCTCTACAGATTCTACAACATATTGCGTCAGTCTCTTTCCTTTTGCCTTGAATCCCTTTACTCCGATGAATTGCTCGGCATCAATTTCCAACGGACCTCTGAAGGCGTCTGGTTCTCCGAGTTTTACTTCCAGACGCGGATAAGCCGTGCATGTGAGCAAGATGAGTTTCGTTTCCGGATTCTCGTTCAGATAGCTTTGTTTTCTGGCAGACGGTTCGAACATGAACCTCTTTATGTAAGGTTTACCTCCCTGCTCCCCGTCGTACAGTACGGCTGTCCACACCTTGTGAGCCTTGAATTTTTCTATCTTGAGGATATTGTGCTCGTAGTGGTTGTTGACATCGAAATTCGTTGTATAGAATTCTCCGTTGTCGAGAATGACAAGAATCTGGTCGTTGTTCTGGAACTCGCCTAGGAATTCACCGTGCTCATCGTAGTTGAGCCTGTGCACATCGTGGTCAAACCATACTTTTCTTCCGCCCAGAGTTGAACCTCCGTGCTGTTTCAGACCAATTCTGTACACTTCGTTCTTTGTCAGTATGTTGCCGCGCGATATTCTGCCTTTGATGGCAATCTCACTGAAGTCTTTTTCGAAAATAAGTTTCTTCAGTTTTTCTTTAGGCTTGAGCGTTACCTTTATCACTTCGGCCTCGCCGTTTGCATTGGCAGTGAAGTACGTCACTTTAGATTTTGGCGTACCCATTGTCAAGTCATATTCCTTGTCGCGGGTTACAGAAGGAACGTTGAATCGTTTTATGTATGTGATGCCTGTTGCACCGTCGCGGTAGCAAACATTGTATATCGTACGTGTGTCGTTTCGTTTGAAAACGGCCACGTGTATGATTTCAGCTTTTTTCTTTTCTTTTTTACTCCTTTCGGTTTCGCCTACAAATACTTTGTCGCTAACCTTTACAACCTTGTAGGTTCCATCCTTGTAGAACAGTATGACATCATCGATATCCGAACAGTTGCATACGTATTCATCTTTCTTCAGACCAGTACCCACAAAGCCTTCTGCTCTGTTTATGTAGAGCTTTTCGTTGGCTTCTGCCACTTTTGCAGCTTCGATGGTGTCGAAGTTGCGTATGACAGTACGTCTAGGATATTCGGCTCCGTATTTTTCTTTAAGATATTTGAACCATTCGGCAGTAACTTCTACCAAGTTTGCCAGATCGCGGTCGATTTCTTCAATCTCGGCTTTCATTCTGGCAATCAGCTCGTCGGCTTTGTCTTTGTTGAATTTGAGTATACGGGCCATCTTGATTTCCATCAGACGGAGTATGTCGTCCTTGGTTACCTCACGTACAAACTGCGGATAGAATGGTGTGAGACGTTCATCCACATATTCGCAAGCTGCGTCCATGTCCTTCGCCTGTTCGAATTCGCGTCCCTTGTATATTCTTTCCTCGATGAAAATTTTTTCCAGCGAAGCGAAGTGCAGTGATTCCATCACCTCGCCCCTTCTTATTTCCAGTTCCTTGCGTATAAGATCCTTGGTATTGTCCACAGACTTGCGAAGCACGTCGCTTACGGTCAAGAATTTCGGAGTGCGTCCATCGATGACGCAGCAGTTAGGCGAGATGCTTGTTTCACAATCCGTGAAGGCATACAGGGCGTCGATGGTTTTGTCGGACGATGTGCCAGGTGTAAGTTGTATGATGATTTCCACCTCGGCCGCAGTGTTGTCGTCAACCTTTCTTGCCTTTATCTTGCCCTTTTCGATGGCTTTCAGAATTGAGTCTATGAGTGTAGCCGCCGTTTTGCCGTATGGTATTTCGCGTATGCACAGTGTTTTGTTGTCTATCTTCTCAATCTTTGCCCTGACCTTCACGCTACCGCCTCTTTGGCCGTCGTTGTATCTGGATACATCAACGGCACCTCCAGTCTGAAAGTCCGGATAGAGCGTGAATGGTTCGTTGTGCAGGTAATTTACTGCAGCATCGCATATCTCGTTGAAGTTGTGAGGCAGAATTTTAGATGACAGACCTACGGCTATACCTTCAACACCCTGAGCCAGCAGAAGCGGAAACTTCACCGGCAGAGCTATAGGTTCCTTGTTGCGTCCGTCGTACGACAGTTTCCACTCCGTCGTTTTGGGATTGAACACTGTGTCGATGGCAAACTTTGACAATCTTGCCTCGATATATCGTGGAGCGGCTGCACTGTCGCCTGTCAATATGTTACCCCAGTTTCCCTGGCAGTCGATGAGCAGATTCTTTTGTCCCAGCTGAACTAGGGCGTCGCCTATTGACGCATCTCCGTGCGGATGAAACTGCATCGTGTGTCCCACGATGTTGGCCACCTTGTTGTAGCGTCCGTCGTCCATCCTCTTCATTGAGTGCAGAATACGTCTCTGCACCGGTTTGAGTCCGTCAATGATGTTCGGCACCGCACGTTCGAGGATTACATAGCTGGCATAGTCGAGAAACCAGTTTTGGTACATCCCGCTCAGATGGTGCGTGATGCCGTCCTTCATTACTTCCGGATTGTAGTCGCTGTGCGGTGCGCCGCCTTCAGCTTCGCCTGTAGCCTGGTTCTCCTCGTCGGTACCTGTTGCTTCATCGGCAAAACCGTCGTTGTCCGCCATGCCCGCAGTCTCATCTGTTCTTTCGTCCATGCCGTCCTCTCTGCTCTCGTCGCTCATATCTGTTCTGATTTATTATACCTAGTTTTTGAAACGGAAAAAGTCAGCGAAATGTGCTTGTTCAGGTGAATGCACACATTTCACTGACTACAAAGATAGCAAATTTTGTTTCATGAGCAAAATCCGCGGTGCAGGCGACGTTTGACAGTCACGTATTTATCTGAATGTTTATGATTTTATATGGGGTATTTTACATGTACTGTTCGATTCTTACAATAAAAAATCTGTTTTATAGAAGTTTGAATCTGACGCTTAATACGGCATTTCGAGGTCGCAGTTGCGATGTCTGTGTGTATATGTCCAAACCGCTGTAACTCACCCTTGTATACTGCCTCTGGTCGAAGATGTTGTTGAGCCTTAGTTCAAGGTCTACGTGTTTCAGCTTTAGTTTGGCAGAGACGTCACCGAACCATGCATGCCGGTTCTTGTCTGTCAGGTTGTTGTAGTTGTCTTCTGTCGCGAGAGTCAGAGTGAGTGTTTTGGTGGGATAGAAGCTCATGGAAAGCCTCTGTGTACTGTTGCGGACTTTGGTTGAAGCACTGCGGTTCCCATCTGTGTAGCTGTAACTTTGGCTGAAACCGCATCCATAGACTATGCCTGCCCACTCGAATGGACTGAACGACAGACTGCCTCCAAGACTTATCCATTGTGACTTGAACTTGTAGATACACTGTTCTATAAGGCGTTCGCTCTCTGAAAGACTGCAACTGCCGAAAATTTGGATTTTGGAATTGAGAAAGTCGAACCCCTTGCTGGCCTCGCCGTTGATGCTGTAGCTGTCTGCAATTGTTGGACGGTCAACAGCCTGGACAACGCTTGTAGCTCCTTCATAGCTGTATCCGTAAATCTGGTTGTCGCGGGTACGGCGGTAATTGAAGCTGGCATTGGCAAAAACGGCATGGTAGGCATTGCGGTATCGTATAGAAGCATTGGCACTATAGTTTTTCGTCTCAGAAAGTTGTTCGACGTACGAACGTTGGAACGTACGGTAGTTCGACATTATGTAACCGCTATAGATGCCTCCGGGGTCACCTACAGTTTTCGAATAATAGGCTCCTGCTGTGAGCCATAGGTCGCGGTTGAGATTCCATCTCATAGAGATTGAAGGAATGAATAGCAGATATGTGTAGCTGTTCTTGTCCTTTCTTATACGGTCGTCCAGTGTCTGATTGTAAAGTTCTATAGGCAAGCCGAGAGTGACGTCGAGCTTATTTGTCCCGTATTTGTAGCTTTGGCTTAAAGCAATGCAGTAAGTGTTGTACCACAAATCATTATTGGTTTGATTATTGCCTGTGGGCGGTGTGAAGCCGCTCAGGTCGGTCACGATGCCGTGCATGTCGGCCGATGCCGTGATGCCGTAATTGAAACTGAAAGCGTTAGCCACCCGAATATTGTAATTGGTGTTGAAGCGGCCTGCAATGTGGTGTGAGGCCACGTCCTGACAGTATGCCGTAGACGTGCCTTGAACAAGAGAGTCTACGTTGACGGCAAGAGTGTTCGGACGATGTGCATAACCGGCCGAGAAGTGGAGATTGAAGGTGTTCTTGCCTATGTCGCGTATGGTGTTGAACGTGTTCGAGACGGAAAACTCCGGTCGGTCGAAATGTTGTCGGATACGTTCGTTGCCATAGTTCATAGGACTGTTTCCCGTACGTTCTGATGACATTAGTCCGTCCACGTGGTCGCTGTTCCAGTTGGTGTCGAATTTCAGCACGTCAGCAACAAAACCGTTCTGTGAATTCCAGTTGTAGCGGGCCTGAATGTTCAGGTTGTTCACCTTTGTCTCGCTGGCCATGGTCTCTGTTGTTTGAAGTCTTTGGTCATTGCTGATGAAACGGTCGCCGATGCTGTTGCCCTCGCGGCGTATGCGGTCGTTGTAGTAGGTGATGTTCACCCCGAGTTCAGTGTCCTTGTTGAGCTTCTCCAGATGGTTCATGGTCAGAATGTGAGAGTGGTTGTCGAAAGTTCGATTCTGTGGAAGACCTGAGCCGTTGGGCAGGATGACGTTCGTTGGGCAGAAGGGAAAGAGGCCGACACTGTTGATGCTGAAGTAATGCTCTTTCAGCTCTTTAGATATGTCATCCCCCGTGTTGTTGCCTTTGTAGAGCGTCATGTTCTGACGTTTTTTTGCAAAGTACATTCCAACAACCTCTGCTGTCCAAAGCGGATTTTGACCGATAGTGCTTGTGCCGTTGTCCAACGATTTGGCGCCGATTCTCCAGTCGCCCGCCTGTTGTAATCCGCCGCCCATCATCATATTTATTGCCACTGTACCCTTGGTCGCGTCCTTCAGTTTCAGGTTGATGGCAACATCGTCAGATAGTTCCTTTCCCTGAAGCATTTTGACAGGCTGATGGTTTTCCAGCACCTGCACCGCCGCCACGTCCGAGGCGTTGATGTTGTTCGTAGCCAGTCCGTAGCGGCCTTGAAGCAGGTCCATTTCCTCCACGTAGAACCTGTTGATGGCTTTACCGTTGTACTTGATGGCACCGCTCTGCGTCACCTCTATGCCTGGCATACGTTTCAGAACATCGCCGATGACACGGTCTTCCTGTTGCTGATAAGCACCGACGAGATAGCTCAGCGTATCGCCGTTTTGACGAATTTTCTGAGCACGAATGTCGATTTCTTTCAGCTGTACCGACTTTGCATTGACGAGAAAATTTAGCTGTTGAGTGCGGTTCTCCACTATTTTCACATGGTTGCCGATGGCCAGACCTGATGCCGTGACGGCAATGGAGTCCGCCTGTGCGGTGAACTCCACTCTGTAGTGCCCTTTTGAGTCTGTATCTGCGAAACCCAAGATGTTGCCTGTACCTTTCGGAGCAACGGTAACATAGGCTTCCACAGAATTGCCTTGTGCATCAAGCACTGTGCCCTCGATGACAGTCTGAGCTTTCAATAAGCTGGAAGCAGAAATTAAAAAAAGAATGACAGTGTGAATTCGATTATTCATTGGTAGTTATTTAAATCTAAATGGAGTGGCAAGCTGCATCTTCGAACGTACAGCCTTACCTTTTAACTTTGCAGACTGTGTTGCCGGCAATCAGCAAAGCCGCTGAAAATTAGATAATGATGCTTTTTCTATTTTGGTCGGTTATGTAATATGTCTTATTCTTTTTCTAAAGGTTCAAAGGCTTTCTTTGGGGGTGTACCTCTACCTTCTAAGCTGATCCAACCAATGGCATTCCAGTAGTCGCTGTTGTATTTTTTCTGTCGTTGCCAAACGCTCTTTCGGGTGGACTTTGGGTATAATTTATCTGGATACTGTGAGATTATGAATGTACCGCTTTCAATGGCCACAGCCTCCCAAACATAGATTTTCTGTACATCATAGACTTTAAGGATACAGCCCGGCAGTCCTCCGAATTTCCACGGTCCGCCCTTGATTGGTATATCCTTGGCAAACCATGCTACAAAATCACGTCCACGGAAGTGGCATGTCGCTTTCTGACATATATGTCCAAGAATGTTCTGCTGCTCACCTGAAAGCGTCCATTTCATCAGAGGCCACGGCTCTGTATACTTGCTGTTTTCGCGTTCGGCCAAAAAGGGAAAACAGGCGTACTCCGTCAGTTTATTGCCACGTATTATGTAGTCCGAATACACCAGTTCGCTCCAGTGATTTTGGTGCTCCTTTTGGCCTCCAATCCAGAAACTCATCGGAACGTTTCCTGTGAACTTGTTTTCCCTTTTCCACTGGATTGCTTTTTGGTCGGATATAGCAAGAAATTCACTGCTGTATTTCTTTATCCGTTTGCCAACTTCCAACTTTCCGAGATCAATGTAAGTATCTTCATTCTTGATATCCTTAGCGTTGAGTGCATAGAGAATACGTAATTTAGCAGTGTCAATGCCGGCACGTTGATTGTAACCGCGCTTCTCACGGACTGGTGCGCGCCCGTTCTGCTTTGGCTGTGCAATAATCAGATTAGGACAAAGTGTAATGATTAACAATAATGCGAGCTTTTTCATAATATTCTGTTTAGAATGGTACTTTACATTTTTCATTGAAAAACTTTTGTTTCTTCTGTATTTTCTCATGTGTTGCTGATTAAGGTTCTTAAAATTTAAAAATGAAAGGGCTTGCCGTTGCAATGTGTCTTTTTGTGAGACACCATCACAACAGTATATAAATAGATAATAGACCAGCTATAGGACGACATACTGTCTTCCTACTATGGTTCGTAAGAGCATTGGAATCACAAGCGCCAATAATATTGCTTGTAATTGGGGTTCATATAGTCATTGCTTATGCCATCTGATTTTACATAGGCGTTTCGGCTATAAAATGTTTTCCATATTTAATAAAAGAGAATGGTTGTTCCCCCTTCTACAAAAGTAGATATGATGTAATCATAAATTCCATATTCTGTAGACAGATATTACTTTAGTCTGTGTCTGCCTTCGAGAATAGGATATATTATGCCAAAGAGATTAAGAGTATTTCTTAGTTGTACGAGAACGTTAAAGGCATTACATGCTTGACTCTTACGGTTTTTCCGTCTATAGTGCCAGGCTTCCATTTCGGCATTGCCTTAGCTATGCGTATGGCTTCTTTGTCGAGTATAGGGTCAGCGCTTTTCTTGATTTTCACTTCGTTTATGCTTCCGTCTCGTTCAACAACGAATTCCACCAGAACTTTTCCTTTTATGCCTTTTTCTGCAGCTTCTTTAGGATATTCGGCATTTTCAGCTATAAATTTCATCATACTGCTTTCACCTCCTGGAAACTCCGGCATCACTTCACATTTGTCCATAACGGTCTCTGTTCCTGAATCACGAGCTGCAACTTTTGAATCAAACTTTGCAACCTTTGTTTCCGCTTTGCTGTTGTCCACAGTTGCCGTGTCCTTTGCTTCAGCATTGCTTTCGGCACTTTTGTTTTCACCGTTGCCTACGCATGCCGCAAGACATACCGCTGCACCTACGGCCGGGATGAGGCACAGGCTTTTTGCCAAGGCCCATCGTCCTGAATCCTTTTTGTTCATCATAGTAATACGTTTTTTTAGTGAATTATAGTTGAAGCAGCTGGCCGCATTGTAGAGCTTCGGCCCTGCCACCTTTTTGATCATAAGCATCTGGTACGTCCTGGCGCTGCATCCGTCGGTTTCCAGCACCCGTCTGTCAGCCTCGTATTCATGCACCTCCTTGAGATATCTTTTCAGCATCCACGCTGAAGGCCAGAACCATAGCACACCGGTGAAAATCTCAGCCAATGTGAGGTCTATGCTGTGCCCCAGCGAGGCATGAGCCTCTTCATGCCTGACAATATATCCTCCGCAGTCTGGTGCAACGTCATCTTCAGAGACCACAATCCTTCCCATCCAGCAGAACGAAGGCGTTTTCTTTCTGCTTACGTACATGTGTCTTCCCTGCGGAGAAATCATTTTCCGGCTTTTCCTAATGGTCTTGCCAATATATACGGCAACGGCCCCGTTTTTTGCAAACATGAAGAAAACGCCTGCAAGGTACAGTGCCATCAACAGTTCTGCTGTAGAAAAGCCCTCAGCAGAACGTACATTCTCTGAGTCCGGAGTTACGACAATATTGTTGAGCACGGTCGTCACTACCTGAGTCCGCTCCCTTCCCAGCGCAGGACTGCTTATTCCCGTCGAGTTCCAGTTTACGGCCGGCAGTATAAGCGAAGCTGCGATGGAAGCAAGCAGTATCGTGCGGTTGAGACGGTGGAAGGTTTCCTTTCTTAGCAGAAGTCCGTATACAGCAGCGAATATGGCCGAGCAAAGGCACGCCTTAATCAGATATAGCAAGATTGTGATTTCCATGAAAACTCCGGTTTTAAAGGTTAGACTTATTTTCCTTCCTCAACCTTTCGGATAAGTTCCTTCAGCTCATCGACAGATATGTCCTCTTCCTCCACGAATGCCGAAACAGCTCCCATGAACGAATTGCCGAAATATTTGTCGACGACGCTCCTCAGTCTTCCGCGCTTGTATTCCTTCTCCGATACCACAGCGCAGTACTCGTATGTGTTTCCGTAAGTCTTGTGTGTGAGATATCCCTTCTCTTCAAGTCCACGCACAATTGTCGATATGGTGTTGAAGTGGGGGCGTGGTTCGTCGTACATCTCCACAATCTGTTTTACAAACATAGGCCCGTTTGTCCAGAAGAATCCCATGACTTCCTCTTCCTTTGCAGTGAGTCTTTTCGTTTTGCTTTCCATATTCATATTACCTTTAAGATATTGTATCTGCAAATAACTGTAATTAATAGTTTGAAAACTAATATATATAGTTAAATTATGCTGCAGACTTGCATTTTCTTGATTTTTTGAGTATTGGCGTAAAATTTACACTTTTGTTTTATTTCCTCCCATAAGGCCGAATGCGTGTTTATGTATCTGATATATTTCTAATGACTGGCAACAGTCTTTTTACAAATTGGGGATGCATCCATTTATATTTTATATGTAAAAAAAAACTGAGTTGACTGTTTGGTATTTAATGGCATTTATGCTGTGTTGACCGATTTGCATGCTGTATTGACAGTTTGGTGCATTATATTCATATTCCATTCTGTATCTCTGCATAAATCATTATATTTAGACGTATGATTCACTTAAATCTTATGGTATGAAACGTTCAATATTATTTTTTGCGGCATTGGCGGTTATCTTTGCATATTTGCCTCTTCGTGCCCAAAGCACTCCTGAAAATGTAGATAAGGTTTATGTCGTATTCAAGACACACCTTGATGTTGGTTTCACCGATTTGAGTTCGATAGTCACTGAACGCTACATAAATGAATTTATTCCCAAGGCAATCGACCTCTCTGAAAAACTGGAGAGTGAGCATGCTTCTGAACGCTATTTATGGACAACAGGAGCATGGCTTGTAAGGGAATATCTTAAACAGGCTTCTCCTGAAGCAAAGGCTCGCTTCGATCGGGCTGTAGAACGTGGCGACATAGTGTGGAATGCTGTGCCTTACACTGTTGAGTCAGAGGTCATGAATCGTGATCTTTTTGAAACATGCCTGCTTGTTTCACGTGATCTGGACAAAAAGTATGGAAAGAAAACCATTGCGGCAAAGATGACAGATGTTCCCGGACACACACGAAGCATCATTTCGCCGATGAGCCGTGCCGGTATAGCCATGCTTCATGTGGGAGTCAATCCTGCTTCGCCTGTGCCGTCCGTGCCCGAATTTTGCCTATGGCGCGACGTCGACGGCAGTGAAATAATCCTTGTCTATCAGCAAAGCTACGGTTCTGAAAGTTTGATGCCTGATGGTAAGTCTGTTATATCTGTAAATTTCACAGGTGACAACCACGGACCGCATACATACGAACAGGTAAAGGCTATTTATGCAGATCTTCGTAAACGTTATCCAAAAGCAGAACTAATTCCTTCGTCTTTCAACGAAATAGCCGGTGCTCTTCAGCAAATGAAAGATAAGTTGCCGGTTGTAACTTCGGAAATCGGCGATACATGGATATACGGCTACGGCAGTTCTCCAATACGAATGGCAAAGTTCAGAGCTCTTTCGGCCTTGTATTCACGTTGGATTGCAGAAGGTAAAATAGTCAAAGACAGTCCCGTGTCTATTGATTTTGCCGTCGAATTGGGGCTTATTGCTGAGCATACTCAAGGAATGGATATAAAGACCCATTTGGCAAATTGGGACAAATACGATACTGATGAATTCCTTCAGGCTCGTACGACTGAACCGTTCCGCAAGGTTGAACGTTCGTGGGCTGAAATAGATGAATATATCTACAAGGCAATATCAATGTTGCCGAAACGTCTGCAGAAGGAAGCTGTAAAGGAAATGCACAAGGTTGAAGATACCGATGATCTGCATCTTGCTTCTATGGAATCCGTAGATGAAGGTAATGTTTCAAAGTGGAGCTTGCCTCTGTTTGCTGACGGAGAGCTTACAATAGATGGATTGGTATATCGTACGTACAATAGCACAGATTACGATGAGTTTTTAAAATCGTATCTGAGATGCCACGACTGGTGGGCCTATGATGATCTTGGCAAGACTGGCCTCGACAGGTCTGCGGCTGTAAGCGCATCCATATATGCCGAAGTTGTACGCACTGGTGGCAAATCCGGAAAACACGAGAGTTGCGAATTGGCATTCCCTTATAGACCAGGAGTGGACCAACGTATGTATCCGTTGCATATTTATGCTGACATGCGTACATCTAAGAATGGCTCTGTGGTAGATCTGGCACTGACAATAGTCGGCAAACCGGCCGTGCGTCTTCCTGAATCTTATTGGCTGTCATTCGGCGCTCCAGATATCAAACGTGTGATTGCTGAAAAAATCGGTGAACGCGTAGATGTCATGGATGTGGTTAAGGGTGGAAACCGCCAGATGCACGGAATAGATAGATACGTTGATGTTGAGATAGCTTCTGCCACATATAGGATATGGAGCCGTGAAGCTTTTCTTGTGGGAGTGGGCGAAGCCGGGGGCATAAATTATTCAACTGATTATCCTTCTCTTGACGGTGGCATACATTTCAATCTCAGCAACAATTTGTGGGGCACTAATTTCAGCATGTGGAATGATGGGTCATTAACATATCATTTCACCATTGAACGTATTGATTGACAGAGCTTAAAGACGAAATGTCACAAATGTTTATAATAAAGACTCCGCGGATCAGCTTGCAACTGCAAATGCAAGTAGATCCGCGGAGTCTTTTGTGTATCGTTCCGGTTATATATCCTTGAGCGATAATCCTAATACTGTATGTTATTCGAAACGCAGTTTTTCTGTATTTATAACAGCTTTTCCAGTTGACTTGATGTCCTGTTTAAGAGCACGTCCGGCAATGTCTATAGATGCCGTTCCGCTGTTTTGAACCAAAAGGTCGCTGCAGTCTATGTCCATCTCCGTACGTGATGCTCCGGAGCCGTTGATTCTGGCTTTTTCGCCTTTGAACTGCAGGTTCATTGATGCTGCTCCGCTGTTGTCTGCTGTGAGAGTTTTTGTTTGTGCCGAGAAGTGGCTTCTGGTTGCATCGCTGGCTTTTATGTCAAGCTTGCGTGCTTTGATGCCTATTCCGCATCTTGATGCACCTGATATGGTGAATGATGCATCCTCTGCATCGATTGCACCTATGCGCATGCGTGAGGCCTCTTCGCCGATAACAGTGAGGTCTGTACATTTTATGTCGTGGCATCTGAAGCGTGCTACTCCGGAAACTGTCAGATCGAATGCCGACAAATCAAGTTTTTCGGAGAAGAAACGCGATGTGCCTGAGAGTTTTACGTGGCGTAGACTCGGTGCGCTTATTTTTATGATCAGATGTCCGGCACCGGCGCCTTCAACCTTTACATTGCGCTTGTTGTGGATGTGGAGTACACCGTTCTTTACGTAGCACGCAGTGTTTCGTACGAATGATTCAGGACCGGAAAGTCTCACGCTGTAGTCTGGACTCTGTATGAATTCAATGTTTCCGGTGGAGTAGCAGTTTATGGATTTGAAATCCTTCAGTTCAAGCACATTTGTTACACCGCTTTCGCCTACATTTTCCATCTGTGTGCCCTGAATGAGGAAGCGGTCGTCGTCGGCAACTTTGTAAGCTCTGGATGTGCAGGCCGTAATTGAAGCCGCGAGGATTGTATATGTACATAACTGTTTGAGTGTATTACGAAACGTTCTTATTGCTGGTGTGTGCTTTCTGTTCATATCATATTGATTTTTTGTTTTCCCAAATTTAGTAAAAATGATTTTTTTATGCAATTATATGTGTTAAAAACATTATTGTCGGTTATGACTGCGCTGAACAAGAATGGTTTAAAATGATCTGTCTGCTTTTTTGTATGAGGGCGAATCTTGATGTCTGCGAGGGCTCGCGGACAAAATTATGAGCGCTCGGAAAAATGATTGCGGGCGCTCGCAATTTTTCAGATGAAGGCTCCCTTGGATGAAAAGGTTGAAGGTTTGTAGGGTGCGAATGCGTGGTTTTTCGTATTTTTACCCGAAAAATCCAAAAATTGATGTAGTATGAAACAAGGCATTGTTTTCAGAGAGGAGGATGACTTCCACCTCTGTCGTTTTGACGAGGAAGCCGATAGAGAGGCTTTCTGTCGTCTGCTTAATGAATATATGTGCGATCCGATGGGCGATGCGGAACCTTTGGACGAAGAGGGGCAGAAACGTCTGTTGGAGGGCATGGCGTCGCATCCGTCGAGCGTTACGCTGATGCTGACGTGTGATGGACGAACGGTGGGACTTATCAACGGCTTTTTCAATTTCTCGACGTTCAAGGCAAAACCATTTTTGAGCATACACGATGTTTATGTGGACAGAGAGTACCGCGGACGCGGATTGAGCCGACGCATGATGGGCAAGATGACGGAGATTGCACGCGACAACGGATGCAGCAAGATTACGCTTGAGGTCAGGGAAGACAACGTACCTGCACAGCGTTCGTATAAGAGCGAGGGCTATGGCGACGGTGACCATAAGATGTACTTCTGGGAAAAGTATCTCTGAGATGCTCTCCGATAAGAAATTCTGTTTATGCAGGCAAACAAGTAGATAAATTTATATAGAACAAAAGAGGACGGATGATATGAAAATATGTGTTGTCGGTGCCGGCAGTATGGGCGGTGCGCTCGTGCGCGGATGGATAAGAAGCGGTGAAATAAAAGTAGAAGATATGACTGTTACGGCTTCTCGTGAGGCTACGCTCGATAAGTACAGAAACGAGATGCCTGGCATTGGTGCATCGCTGGACAATGCAAGTGCTGTGCGCGGTGCCGATGTCGTGGTCTTGGCTGTAAAACCTTGGCTGGTGGAAACGGTCGTTGATGAGATAAAACCGGTTGTTGATGCCGGAAAGCAGATTGTGGTGTCTGTTGCCGCAGGTATAGGTACTGAGAAACTCGAATCCATGCTGGAATATGAGGGCAAGACGCCGGCAGTATTCTACGTTATACCGAACATTGCCGCCGAATTCGGCGAGAGTATGACATTTGCCGCAGCAGGTGCTGGTGCATCGGATAAGTCTAAGCATGATGTGGAATGGCTGTTCGGGCTTGTCGGCCGCGTTAGCATGTGTCCTGAAAAGAACATTGCACCGGGCATGATGATGGCTTCATGCGGTATAGCTTATGTGATGAGATATATACGTGCACAGATGGAAGGCGGTGTTGAAATGGGCTTCCGTCCTGCCGAAGCTCAGGCTATCGCCATGCAGACGATGAAAGGTGCCGTGGCTTTGCTGGAGAATACCGGCCTGCATCCGGAGGCCGCTATCGACAGGGTTACAACTCCTGGAGGCGTTACAATCAAAGGACTCAACGAACTTGACCATTCCGGTTTCAACTCTGCAGTCATCCGTTCGCTGAAAGCAGGACTGAAATAATACTTGACATAGGTAGTCGGATAGGACGCCGTGAATATGTTTTTTTGCATCGATGCACACCGTTTTTTTCGGTGTGCATTTTTTTTGCCAAAATCGTGCACAAATGAAAAAAATGTGTGTAAACCGCTAATAATTATGCTTTTTTTATTTGTGTCGGGATGCGTTTTTTTTATACTTTTGGGTATTGGAACATGTGAAAAAAATTATAGTGTGCAATCTCCGTGTGAGCGGAAATGGATTATAAAAAAACAAGAAAATATATGTTGGAAAGATTTTTAAAGCAGGCATCATTCACGTCGATGGACGACTACAGAGAGCATCTGGAATATGTTGTGCCTGAAAACTTCAATTTCGCCTATGATGTCATGGACGCATGGGCTCAGGAGGAGCCGGACAGGCTTGCTCTTCTTTGGACAAACGACAAGGGTGAATGCCGCAGATTCACATTTGCCGACATGAAGCGGGAGAGCGACAAGGTGGCAGCATACCTGACATCGCTCGGCATAGGCAAGAACGACATGGTGATGCTTATCCTGAAACGACGCTACCAGTTCTGGACAACCATTCTGGCCCTTCACAAGATTGGTGCTATTGCTATTCCGGCAACATTCCTGCTTACAGCTCACGACATCGTTTACCGATGCAAGGCTGCTGACATAAAGGCCATCGTGTGTGTTGGCGACGATGAAATACTCAAACATGTGGAAGGTGCTGCTCCTGATTGTCCTTCGCTTAAGCTGAAAATCAGCATCGGTCCTGAGGTTCCGGAAGGATGGGAAGATTTCGAGGCTGGAGTGGAGAAGGCTCCTGCATTCGAGCGTCCTGCTTTCGTAAACAAGTCGGAAGACTATTCCATCATGTATTTCACCAGCGGTACGAGTGGCGAACCGAAGATGGTTATCCACGACTATACTTATGCGCTCGGACATCTGTCTACAGCCGCTTTCTGGCACAACCTGAAAAAAGACAGTCTTCATCTGACGGTGGCTGATACAGGATGGGGCAAGGCTGTGTGGGGCAAGCTCTACGGACAGTGGATTGTAGGTGCCGCTGTGTTTGTCTACGACCACGAGAAGTTCACTCCTGCCGATATTCTCCATAAGATTGAGGAGTATAAGGTCACTTCATTCTGTGCACCTCCGACAATCTACCGATTCCTCATACGCGAGGACTTGAGCCGTTACGATCTTTCTTCGCTCAAGTACTGTACAACGGCCGGCGAGGCTCTGAACTCGGCTGTATACGAGAAGTTCTATAAGGCTACCGGCCTTAAGCTGATGGAGGGATTCGGACAGACGGAGACTACGCTCACACTCGGAACATTCCCTTGGATGGAACCGAAACCGGGTTCGATGGGCGTTCCAAACCCTCAGTACGACATTGATATCCTTATGCCTGACGGCCGTAGGGCTGAACCGGGCGAGAAAGGGGAAATCGTTGTACGTACGGACAAGCGCAAGCAGTTGGGACTTTTCCGCGAATATTACAGAAATCCGGAACTGACTCAGAAGGTTTGGCACGACGGAATATACCATACAGGTGATATAGCCTACTACGACGAGGACGGATACTTCTGGTATGTAGGACGTTCGGACGATGTCATCAAGAGTTCCGGATACCGTATCGGTCCTTTCGAAGTGGAGAGTGCACTGATGACGCATCCGGCTGTTGTAGAGTGTGCCATAACCGGTGTTCCTGACGAAATCCGCGGACAGGTTGTCAAGGCTACTATCGTACTTGCAAAGGAATGGAAGGACAAGGCCGGCGAGGAACTCGTGAAGGAACTTCAGCATCATGTCAAGGAAGAAACTGCGCCTTACAAGTATCCGCGCGTGATAGAGTTTGTGGACGAACTCCCTAAGACTATCAGCGGAAAAATCAGACGTGTGGAAATCCGCGAAAACGACATGAACAAAGCTGCGAACAAATAGATTAGGATAAATGTATCTTTTATGGAAAAGGTGAAGAATCTGATGGACAGCGGGCGCATAGAAGAGGCTATCGCACTGCTTGACGAAGCGATTGCTTCGGCTGACGGAAAGCTTGACGAGCTCTATTATGAGCGCGGAAATGCCTACTGGAAGCTTCAGGACTGGAAGAACTGTCTCGACAGCTATGCAATGGCTGTGGCCGTCAATCCGGAAAGCCCTGCAGCCGAGGCGCGGCGCATGGTCGAGGAGATTCTCCAGTTCTTCAATAAGGATATGTATAACCACTGATAAAATGTTTTAGTGATATGGGAAAGATGAGAGGTGCCATTGTGGTGGATGCTGAGAGATGCAAGGGCTGCAATCTCTGCGCTGTTGCGTGTCCGCTCAACCTCATCGAGATGACGCAGACGGTAAACCGTATGGGATACCATCATGCCGGTCAGCACGATGCGGAAAAATGCAACGGATGCAGTTCATGTGCAATTGTCTGCCCTGACGGTTGTATAACTGTTTACAGAAAGAAGGAGGAATGAAATGATGGACAACAAGAATGACATAGTTTTGCTGAAAGGCAATGAGGCCGTAGCTAAGGCAGCTGTGCGCTTCGGATGCGATGGCTTTTTCGGCTATCCTATTACTCCGCAGAGCGAGATACTTGAGACTTTAGCTCTCGACAAGCCGTGGGAAGATACCGGCATGGTGGTTCTGCAGGCGGAAAGCGAGCTTGCGTCCATAAATATGGTGTATGCGGCCGGTGCTTCAGGAAAATGTGCGATGACATCATCGTCAAGCCCAGGTGTGGCACTTATGCAGGAAGGCATATCCTACATGGCTGCATGCGAATTGCCGGGACTCATTGTCAGCGTTCAGCGCGGAGGTCCAGGATTGGGCACAATTCAGCCTGGACAGTCTGACTATACGCAGGCTGTATATGGAGGCGGAAACGGCGACTATCATGTGCTCGTACTTGCACCTTACAGTGTGCAGGAGATGGCAGACTTCGTCGGATTGGCTTTCGACTTGATGTTCAAGTGGAGAATGCCCGCAATAATCCTTTCTGACGGTGTAATCGGACAGATGATGGAGAAAGTGGTGCTTCCGCCTTACAGACCTAGACGTACGGACGAGGAAATCCGCAAGCAGTGCCCTTGGGCGGCAAACGGATTGGGTCTCAAGTCAAGAAAATACAACTATATAAGCTCGCTCGAGCTTGATCCTCAACTCATGGAGAAGCGCAACCGCGACATGTCGGAGAAATACCGCAAGATTGAGGAGACAGAAGTCAGATACGACGGTTATATGCTCGATGATGCCGACTACGTCATTGTGGCTTTCGGTTCATCGGCACGTATAAGCATGAAGGCTGTAGACATGCTGCGCGAAGAGGGCATCAAGGCCGGCATTTTGCGTCCTATCACCCTGTGGCCGTTCCCGTCGGCAAAATTGTCTGAGACGGCCGACCGATGCAAGGCAATGCTTACGGTTGAGCTTAACGAGGGACAGATGGTCAACGATGTGCGTCTGGCTGTCAACGGAAAGGTTGAAGTTCACCACTTCGGAAGATCCGGAGGCATGGTGCCGGCACCATCGGAAATTTACGAGGCCATGAAGGCTATTGTAAAATAAGAAAAGAAAGGAGCACGAAAATTTATGACTACAGAAGATATAATCAAACCGGAGAACAGGGTGTACGGCAAGCCGGCGCTCATGAACGACACTCCTATGCACTATTGTCCTGGATGCAGCCATGGTGTTGTACACAAGCTTATTGCTGAGGTTGTCGAAGAGATGGGCATGGAAGAGAAGACTATAGGAATCTGCCCTGTGGGATGTGCAGTGTTTGCTTACAGATATCTCGATATCGACTGGATTGAGGCTTCGCACGGACGTGCACCTGCGTGTGCCAGTGCGCTCAACCGCCTATGGCCCGACCATCTTGTATTCACTTATCAGGGCGACGGCGACCTTGCCTGCATAGGAACTGCTGAAACCATACATGCGCTCAACCGCGGCGAGAACATCACGGTGATATTCATAAACAATGCCATCTACGGCATGACCGGCGGACAGATGGCTCCGACGACTCTTATGGGCATGAAGACTGCAACCTGTCCTTACGGACGAGTTCCCGAGCTTCACGGATTCCCGCTCCACATCACCGACATCGCGGCGACGCTTGAGGGCACATGCTACGTGACACGTCAGGCAGTTGACTCTGTTGCCAACGTGGTACGTGCGAAGAAGGCTATACGCAAGGCATTCGAAAATTCGCTCAACAAGCGTGGTGCGAGTCTTGTAGAGATAGTTTCCACTTGCAGTTCCGGATGGAAGATGACGCCTGAGCAGGCCAACCAGTGGATGCGCGACAACATGTTCCCGTATTATCCGCTCGGCGACCTGAAGGATGCTTCAAAGTGATGCCAGCGGAGGACACTGAGAGAGAAAGCGGTGCAGAGGGGCACCGCAAAGAAGTTTTTGTTGATTCTTTTAAAAACATAGAACTGTGACAGAAGAGATAATCATATCAGGATTCGGTGGACAGGGTGTACTGTCGATGGGCAAGATTCTTGCCTACGCCGGAATAATGGAAGGCCGGCAGGTCAGCTGGATGCCGGCATACGGCCCCGAACAGCGAGGCGGTACGGCCAACGTCACTGTAATCATAAGCGACAGCCAGATATCTTCGCCTATATTGAATCAGTATGACACCGCCATCGTGCTCAACCAGCCGTCGCTCGAGAAGTTCGAACCTATGGTTAAGCCTGGAGGTACGCTCATTTACGACAGTTATGGCATCTATAACCGTCCTGAACGCACAGACATCAACGTTTATCGTATAGATGCCATGGACGCGGCTGCGCGTATGGCCAACAGCAAGGTTTTCAACATGCTTGTGCTCGGAGGACTCATCAAGGTGCGTCCGATTGTCACTGTTGAAGATGTCGTTGAGGCTCTTCACAAGACATTGCCTGAGCGTCACCATAAGCTTATCCCGATGAACGAGGAGGCTATACGCCACGGCATGGACATCATTGAAAAGGTATAATGTACATCGTTGAATGCATACATAATTGACCGGGGCAGCTTCAGCATATGAAACAGCCCCGGTTCATTATGTATGGTCACAGGTACTTATTTCCCTTGTCTGCGATGTGCGCAGAAACTGCTTCAGATTGGATAGACGTATAGATTTCTGTATTGTGAAGGTGTGTATCCGGTAAACTTCTTGAACTGTACGTTGAAGTTTGCCAGATTGTTGAAGCCCGAATCGTAGGCAATGGCGGATATGGCCATGTCGGTTTCCGTCAATTTCCTTTTTGCGTAGCTGATGCGCATCCTCAACAGGAATCCGAAGATTGATTCTCCTGTCTTTCTTTTGAAATATCTGCATACGGCACTGGGATTCATACCTGCATGGTCGGCAATTTCTTCAAGAGTGATAGGATCCTGAAATTTCATACCTATGTATTCGACTATTCTGCAATAGGTCGATTCGTCATCAGATCTCAATTCCGTTTTTGAAAGGAGAGATATTCTGTTTCCTTCATCTACCATTCTGCCCAATTCGTCAAGTATCTTGTAAAGCAGGTGTAGACGTTCAAATCCCTGGCAAGCCGTCAGTTCTCTGAAAGATGCCAGAAGACGCGTGTTTTGTGAGATGTCCCATTCAATGCCGTTTTCTCCGGCTTCCATCAAACGGTTTATGTTGATGCATCCGAGCATGTTGCGGTAGTCGCCCGGCAATATCTGGTCTTTGAACTGGACGTAGCAGGAGTGGCACAAGTCCTTGCAGTCGCTTTGGTAGTAGTGGTTGTCGCTTCTGAAGAAATGCGGCAGTCCGCTTCCTATGAAATAAATGTGCTGGGGCTTCATCTCGATAACTCCGTCGCCGGCAAAACATAGACCGTAGCCGCTTGTGATGAGTACAAGTTCGTGTTCGGGATGGCAGTGCATAAGTCGGGGAAAATATCGGCAGGTCATTTCCTCAACATTGAAAGAATTGCACTGACTGTTGTGGACAACCTCATATTCTATAGTATTCATAGCGCTTTTGTCGTTAAATGCTTTAGGTAGTACATTGGTCTATGCAAAGATAAGAAAAACAAATTTGATAGATAAAAAGGGCGCATGTCTATATAATTACGGCAAATGTGCAAAAAACATGATATTATGCAAATAAAAACAAAAAGGATGTGAAAGAAGTTATATATTTTTGTGCATATATTATAAATGGCTAAGTTTCTAGTAGTAATGTTAACCGCTATGTAGAAATAATTTATGTTAAATATGAATGTCGTTAAAGTTTTAGTGTTGTTTCTGGCCATGTTCGGTCATGAAATGCTGTATTCGCAGATTAAAATCATGTATGGTCCATATCTCCAGAATCTGTATGATTCTGAGGTGACGGTAGTTTGGGAATCCGACAAAAAATCTGTCGGATGGGTAGAGATTGCTCCTGATGACGGAAGTCATTTTTATTCTGAAGAAAGGAGCAAGCATTATGATTCTACGAATGGTGTAAAAAATGTATCCGCATTGCATTCCGTAAGGATAAAAGGACTTTTGCCCGGCAAAACTTACATGTATCGGGTGTATTCGCAAGAAGTAACATCGCATAAAGGTGTGAAAGTTCACTACGGCGATATTGCCGCTACAGATGTTTATTATAGGGAACCGCTTCGTTTTACGACTTTGGATCCAAACAAGAAGGAGGTGTCTTTTCTTATGATAAATGATATTCACGGACGTGACAGTATTGCAGAAGCCTTGCTTCAAATTGCCGATTACAAGAATAAGGACCTCATATTCTTCAACGGAGACATGGTTTCTGAGTTTAAGGATAAGGAAAGTATATTCAATGGGTTTATGTCGCGGAGCATCAAGATGTTTGCATCGGAAAAACCGATGTATTATGCACGCGGAAATCATGAGACAAGAGGTGAATCTGCAACTTCTTTCCAGAATTATTTCTCACCTGAAGAAGAACATCTTTATTATGTTTTCAGACATGGCCCTGTTGCTTTTGTCGTTCTGGACACAGGGGAAGACAAGCCCGATACAGATATAGAATATAGCGGTATTACCGATTATGACGCATATAGAACAGAAGAGAGCGGGTGGCTTCAGCGCTTGAGCGGAATGGAGTGGCCCGACGGGGTGAAATTTGTCGTCGCCGTATTTCACATGCCGCCGTTTGCTGAAGCAAAAGCTTGGCACGGACAAAAAGAAGTGCTCGATAAATTTTGTTTCTGCGCTGAATAAGATGAATGTCAACATTATGCTTTGCGGACATACGCATAAGACCGAATATGAAGAAGCAGGCAATCTGGTGAAGAGCCCTATATTGGTAAATTCCAATAACAGTGTCGTTTCTGTTGCTGCGTCAGAAGACCGGATGGACATTGAAATCATTGATTTGGATGGCAAGGTGGTTTTTAAGAAAAGCTTGACATCAGGAAAGTAGAAGAAATGTGACGCAGGATGACCTGCAGATAAATGATTTTGATATATAAGCCGTTTCAGCAGTTTTAGCTGAAGCGGCTTTTGTTTTTTATGCCTCAAAATAAAATCGCACGGCAAATATAATATAAGACTCTGCTAAAATATGAAAATAGAATTGCGGGCAGGTTTCATAGTTTTGCAGTGTCAGTTGCAACGATAGCTGAATATGTTGGTCGTTATGATTTATGGTAGTTTTTTAATGTAAAAGGTTTATAGTTATGATTGATAAGGTCATGCTTCGGATATGTATACTTGTATTGGAACTGTTTTCCGCTTTTACCGTGACGGCGGCGACGGCTTCAAATAATGATATCAGAACTTTTTTGTTCGACAAAGGCGAAGTCAGCATTATTTCCGGTCCTTTCAGATATGCTCAGGAAATGGATGCAGTGTATCTCCTTGAACTCGATCCTGACCGGATGTTGAGCGGTTTCAGGTCGGAAGCCGGACTTTCGCCCCGTGCACCCAAATATGGCGGTTGGGAGAGTGAAGGAGTTGCCGGACAGTTTCTCGGACACTACCTGTCGGCCTGTGCATGGTATTACTCTTATACCAAGGATCAACGTTTCAAGGACAGAATATCGTATATGGTAGACGAATTGTCGGAATGTCAGAAAGCGAACGGCAATGGATATGTGGCCGCAACGCCCGATGGTAAAAGGATATTTGCCGAGATTGCTTCGGGAAAGGTCTATTCGCAGGGATTCGACCTCAACGGCGGCTGGGTTCCGCTTTATGTTATGCACAAGGTTCTTGCAGGTCTGATTGATGTATATGAGAAGATGGGCAATGCCGAGGCGCTCAAGGTTGCTTCAGGTTTGGGACACTTTCTTTATGACACGTTTCACGGGCTTGACGAAGAAAAAATGCAGGCGGTGCTTGCATGCGAATATGGAGGCATGAACGAAGCCTTGGCCAATCTGTATTCCGTTACCGGCGAACCTGAATTTCTGGCAGTGGCCGAGCGTTTCGATAATCATAAGGCTGTCATGGAACCGTTGGCAAACTGCATTGACAGTCTTGAGGGACTGCATGCCAATACTCAGGTGCCCAAGATGGTGGGTTGTGCGCGCATGTACGAGATAACCGGAAGCAAGAGGGATTCGGTCATAGCGTCTTTCTTCTGGGAAACTGTTGTCCGAAACCACACTTACGTCAACGGTGGAAACAGCGACGGCGAGCATTTCGGTGCACCCGGAAAACTGAACGACAGGTTGGGTACTTCTACATCCGAAACCTGCAACACCTACAACATGCTGAAGCTCACCGAGCACCTTTTCACTTGGAATCCCGACGAGCGCTATGTCGATTATTACGAGAAGGCGCTCTACAACCATATTCTTGCCACGCAGAATCCTGAAGATGGAATGGGCGTATACTATACGCCGTTGTTCTCAGGAGGAGCGCGAAGCTATCTTTCCAAATTCAATTCCTTCGTGTGTTGTTCTGGCAGTGGAGTGGAGAATCATGTGAAATATTCATCTTTCATCTATGCCGAAGATGCCGACGGCGGTCTTTATGTCAACCTTTTCATCCCTTCGAGGCTCGATTGGAAGGACGCAGGCATGGTTGTCACACAGATGACGGAATTGCCTTCCGACAGCACTGTGTTGTTCCGTATTTCATGCGGACGAAGCGTCCGGCGCACACTGCATCTGCGCCATCCGCGATGGAGCCGTGATATGCGGATTCTTGTCAACGGCAAGATTGTCGCCACGTCTTCCGAGAGCGGCAGATATGTTTCGGTAAACCGGAAGTGGAAGGACGGCGACGTCGTCGAAGTAAAGTTCAATCTCATGCTTCGCACCGAGTCGATGCCCGACAATCCCTCTCGTTTGGGAATATTCTACGGCCCCGTACTTCTTGCCGGAGCCTTGGGCAAGGAAGAGCCCGATCTGGAAACAGGAATACCCGTATTGGTCACCGACGGACGCCCTGTGGATGAATGGATAACCAAACTGTCCGATTATCCTCTTCGTTTTAAGACGAACAACGTCGGTGAGCCGTCCGATGTCGAACTGCGCCCGTTCTGTCGCCTTCACAATCAGCACTATATGGTATATTGGGACGTATTCGGACGCGACGAGTGGAACCGTGCACAAGAGGCCTACAGAGCCGAACTGCGCCGAATTCAGGAGCTGGATAAGATTACCGTCGATTATATCGCACTCGGCGAGATGCAGCCTGAACGCGATCACCGGCTGACGGGAAACAGCATCGGCAACGGCATCTTCAACAAGAAGAAGTGGCGCGCAGCCTGGACGGGCGGATGGTTTGCCTTCGACATGAAGGTTCTGCCCGACAAACCGCAGAAACTGATTGTCACCTATTGGGGAGGCGAAACGCCCGCCAAGGAATTCACCATATCTGTCGACGGAAAGGTGCTTGCCGTGCAGAAAATCTATATGGACAGTCCTGGCAATTTCTTCGAAATAAGTTACGACCTGCCCGAGAGCCTTACGGCAGGAAAGAGTTCAGTCAATATACGCTTCGACGGAAAACCTACATGGACCGGTGCGGTGTACAATGCGAGGATCATCAAGAATGATAAATAACTTGAATGCAATTATTATCGGCATTCATCAATAATAACTGAAAAATATATGAATCTTAAATCAGCTTTTGTGCTGTTGGTAAGCCTGCTGACCCTAGGGCTTGCCGAAGCTCAAACAATCGACATAGAGAACATACCTCGTCCTCTGTTTCGTGATCCAGTACATGACGGTGCGGCAGATCCGAACCTGATATGGAACGACGACACCAAAGAATGGTGGCTCTTCTACACCCAGCGCCGTGCAAATGTTGACACGCAGGGGACGGCATGGGTGTACGGTTCCGACATCGGCATCGGCATCTCTTCCGACAACGGCAAGACATGGCGCTATTTCGGCATAGCCGAGGGATTGAATGTTGAACCCGGACATAACACATTCTGGGCTCCCTGTGTCCGTAAGTTCGGCAATGTCTACCACATGTTTGTAACCTACGTGAGAGGAGTACAGTTCGACTGGCGCGGTGACGGAATTATAGCTCATTATACCAGCAAGAATCTTTGGAAATGGAAATTCGAAGGCTTTGTTCCTGTAGAGAAGAATGTGATAGACCCGACTGTGCACGAATTGCCGGATGGCACGTACGGTTTGTGGTATACTTACAATGGCGATACCTACTTTGCATCAAGCTCCAATCTGAAGAAATGGATTCCTGCGGGCAAGCCGGCAGTGACCGGCATAAATCATGAAGCCCCTATAGTTTTCCGAATGGCTGGATATTACTGGATGATAACAGACCCTCGGGGCGATTACAACGGATTGGCAGTATATCGTTCTGACGATGCATCGGTGTGGACACGCATGCCCGATCTTATGCTCGGCGGACATGCCGATGTCGCAGTATGCGGCGATAAGGCTTATATTGTTTATTTCAGACATTTTGAAAAGAACGGACATTCGCGTGCCTCGGCCATATATATGTCGGAACTAAAGGTGAGCAATGGTAATCTTGTTGTTTCGCGTTATTGATGCCGTGGCATCGTAATTCAGTTTTAATATAGAATCAATATTGTTAACAACTAAATTTATTTCAACATGAAAAGAAAAATTTTGTCATTTCTGTCATTGATGTATTCTATATGCATCATATCGCAGACAGTAACGCCCGAACCATTTAAATATTACCAGATTGTCAACTCTGAGAATCTGGCATTCGGACGAGTTGATAACGTAGCAAAACAGTGCGTTCCTGATGCAGAGGCCGAAGGCCAGGCGTTCGAGTTTATTCCTGTTCAGGGAGAAGAAGGTGTATATATGATCAGATCGGCTGTCGATAATGCTTATGTGTGCAAGGTGACGGTAGAATGGGATTGGGACTGGTGGAGTATAGTCTTCCAGGAAGAACTGCCTACAGTTATCTCAAAGGCAAAGTATTCTATAGAGCAGATTGCAGGAACTGATTATGTGGGAATCAAAAATCTGCATGCCGGAACTTATTGGGGTGCCGATGATCTTGTAGAAGATGGCGGTATATTCTGCGATAAGCCTTTGAATGAAAAAGCTTATTGGAAACTTGTCGAGTTGCCGACTCCTCCTCTTAAAGTCTATGAGAAGGCTAATGCCCGTCTCGATGCTATGATCGGTACACTGGATGAATATCCAGGTATTCAGTCGGATGTAACAGACTTCCAGATGGAAATGGCAGACAAGGTTTCGGTTGCCGGCGATGATGACGAACATCCTATATATCTTGAAGCTGCTCAGGAAATAGGAGAATTCATATCCAAGGTAGAAACAGGACTTACACAGGTGAAGGATATGATCAATCTGTTTGATGAGTGTACAGCCATATTCGAGTCGCAGGATCTTTATCCGGGACTTTCTGATTTGGAAAAAGCGTATGAATATGCAGATGGAATATATTATTCTGAAGACTCCGGTGTCGATGAATTCATTTCAGCATACGATTCTTTGAAGTCATCCATACGTTCATATTACGACAGTCAGATTCCTTTTGCAACAGAAGAGAATCCTGCCGACATGACTTATATGATAAAGTCTCCTAACTTCCGTGTTCCTTATGCATATTCTCCTGATTGTGCTTTGAGTTCGGAAGGATGGGTGTCTGAAAATACAGGACTTCCAGGTGAAGGCAATTGCTTCTATCCTGTACACAAACCAGCTTCAGAAGTCGGTAAGGATGTTACATGCTATAACAGCTGGACATGGCAGTTCAGTCACATGAATTTGTATCAGGACGTAGAAGGACTTCCTGATGGATGGTATAGAGTGGAATGTCTGGGATGGACAGATGAGGCTTCAATATACAAGCAGCATGCTTATGCTGTTTCAATGTCCGATTCTGTTATGTCAAATATGGCATCGACAGCGATGACCAGTTGGGAAACTTTCCGCACAGCTTCAATTCCTGTATACGACGGCAAATTGCGTATCGGTTTCCAGTCTGAAAGCGGCGGTGGTTCTATAGGTTGGTTCCTTGTAACAGATTTCCGTCTCCGTTATTGCGGAGCCTTGAGCGAGGAAACTTTAAGACCGATACTTGACAAGTCTCTTGCTGACGGACGTGCAATGGCTGATACGATGATGTTTGCGGCAGACAAGAAGATGCTTATGGATTCAATCTCGAAGTATGAGGCTGTCGAAGGTGCTGCAAATCTTAAGCAGGCGATAATGTCAATGAAGGATGCCATGTCTGAAGCTTATAAGTCTGTTGATAAGCAAAACTCTGTTATGGCTGGTATCTACAAGGCATTGAAGGATTCTGTTGATATGGAAGTATACTCAGGTGATTACTATGATATGGCGAGCAGATTCTTGAGCTGTATGGAGGATGAAATCAATTCTGCTGATGCTTCTTATGTAGAAATGGACAGTCTTGAAGGTATATTGTATGCTTTCCGTGACAGATATGTTCCTACATTGTATGCGGCAAGAGAACTTACGGTTGAGGATGCTTTTGCAAAAGGTATATTGGACGATAATATCAATCGACAGGTTTCTGACTTTACAACTATCAAGCAGCTGCCTGAAGAAACATTGGTCGACAAATATGTGAATGAACTTGAAAAGGCCATGGCTCAATGCGAGGCTGCTGATCTTATTCTCGCAGGAGGAAAAGACTTCACTGGATTGATTGTTAATCCTGAGATTAATAATTCATCTAACTCTGTAAAACCTAAAGGATGGGACGGTACAGTCGTAAACGGAGATAATCGTTTCACCGGAAACGGACAGCAGGTAGACGGAAACGCCCAGGGGTATTATCTGGATTCATGGAATGCAACTCCTGGAACTTTGCTCTATAATATGCACCAGACAATAGAATCAGTTCCTAACGGTGTTTACAGACTTACTGCAATGACGCGTACAACCAGCGATAAAGGTGTATATCTTTATGCATTTGCCGATAATGATTCTTCTACAGTGACATTGTCTCAGGTAGAGCTTGAGAAAATGAACATTACAGAATTGGGAGGACCATCTGCTGCTGATGGCGGAGATTCCATCGCAACTGTTACTGATACTTACGGATCAATATTTGCAGAGGTTTACAAGAGAACCAATGGTGGTCAAACTGCTACAGATGCAGAGAATGATACTCTCATGGCCAACAACGGTTGGGGAAGCGGATGGCATTACACTTCTTTGGATATAGAGGTCAAGAATCACATACTCACAATCGGATTTACATGTGATTCTACATTTACCCAGAAGTATGGAGGTACAGCTTTTGCCGGAACATGGATTTCTGCAGATAACTTCCGTCTTGTTCAGCTTTCTTCTGGTGATAATGAGGGATGGAATCCTGCTGCCGGAATATCTTCTGTTCCTGATGACGATTTCTCTGTTGCGGTTGAAGGAGGACGTATAATCGCTCCAGAAGGCAGTCGTGCATATTCAGTTTCCGGTATGCCTGTCAATATAGGAGCTGTTGTTCCAGATGGTGTATATATAGTCAAGTTCGGAAAGAATACAGTTAAGGTTGTTGTTAATAGAAAGTTTTAAAATTGAGAATCAACAGATGAGGCTATCCCAAAATCTATTTTGAGACAGTCTCGCTGTTGTTTTTTGAATTTGACAAACTGATTGACATTGCATATTATGGATAAAAGAAAAATCCTTCTAGTATTATTTTCATTAAGTTTTGTCATTGATTATGGTATAGCTCAGAGCGTAAAGACCGTTGATGTTATAGATGGAGCTGTATCTGTTGAGGATAAGCAGGATTTGCATGTTTTGAACAGTGAACCTTTTGCTGTTGCAGGAACTGTTGATATAAAAAATGAGGATGCCGTCATCTTTTTTGATAATGTCAAGCCGTCAAAGCTTGTGAACGAGTATCTCATGCATATATATGTGAACGGCAAGCCTGCAGAGAACGACAAGAATGTGCGTGTCGGAATTTATGTCAACGGTTCGTGTGTATATCCTCACGCGAACAGCAATTTCACACCCCTTCAGGTTTATACAGGGGAGAATTGGACAGGCGAGAACAGTTCTGATTTTGTTCCAAATCAGTATTATAGGGCTTTGGATGAATTTGACAATAATATTTCGTCTTTTAAATTGAAAAGAGGATATATGGCAACATTGGCAACTTCATCCGACGGCACTGGTTACAGCAGGTGTTTTATAGCGCAGGATTCAGATTTGGAAGTGCCGAAGCTCGATTGTTTGCTTGATGATAAGGTCTCGTTCATAAGAGTTCTGCCGTGGCAGTATATTGGCAAGAAAGGTAGTTGTGGCGGAAGTGATGCGCAGACAGAGGCTTTGGGATGCTCGTGGTATTACAATTGGAGCGCAAACGGTTACACGCATTCTGATTACGAATTTGTTCCGATTAAGCAAAGTCAATGGTGGCCTTCTTATGAAGAAATAGAGGCTGTAAATGATGTATCTCACCTTTTGGGCAACAATGAGCCCGACCATTCAGATGCAGATATTCCTGTTGCAGATATAGCCGACAACTGGTTCAACATGTTGAAGTCCGGATTGCGTGTCGGATCTCCTGCTTCAACAAATCCAAACGGAGTATATAGTTGGCTTGTCCCTTTCTTTAAGATATGCGACGAGAATAATTATCGTGTCGACTATGTTGTCGTACATGAGTATTGGTATGCTGCAGGCAAGCAGTTCTATGACCGCATGAACGAGTACTATAACTTGTTTAAGCGTCCGATATGGATAACAGAGTTCAACTATGGCGCCAACTGGACAACTGAATCTTGGCCGGATCCGGACAGAAAAGGTACTCCTGCCAATTACGAACATCAGAAGAAAGGGCTTTCGGATATAGTAACAGTACTCGAGTCAAATCCGTATGTCGAAAGATATGCAATATACAACTGGGTCGAAGATTGCAGAATGTTGTATCTTGATTCGGACACTCTTGCCCCCGATGCCGACAGACTGACTCCAGCCGGTAAGTGGTACTCCGAACTGCGCTCAAAAATCGCTTATAATGGAGGAGGGGGATATATTCCTAAGTGGAATCACCGCAAGCCTGAATCTTTTGAGGCTGTTTACTCACCGGACGACAATAAAGTTTCTTTCAGCTGGATTTGCAAGAATGGTGAGCAGACTGATTCGAGTTGGATTGAACGGAAAACTGATAATGACAGCGATTTCAAGAAAGTTGCATGTGTCGTAAATACAGATGAGGGCAGGTCTATTGAAAGAAGCTGCGAAGCTGACGACGTATCCGATTTGAGCGGTATTGTGGTTTACAGAGTCCGCAATTTTGATTCTGACGGCAGTACCAGACTTTCTAATGAAGTGAAAATTTCTATAGGGCGTGCAGAGGGCGTTGCCGGTCTTCAGAGCGGTCGTTTGGGCATACTCGACGGCAAACCTGTGAAAGTTGATTTTTCAGAAGATTTCGAACATGTACCTGCTGTTTTCATGGGTATATATTCTAACAATAATTCGCAGATGGGGCCAGGTAATCTGGTCGCATCTGTAAAACGTTCGGATTTCACTTACAGCCTTTTGCCTTGGGAACTTGCAGGCATTACAATTCCTGCAGAACCCGAGCATGTTGATTTTCTTGCAGTGGAAGAGGGCAACAGTACTTTTGGCAATATGTCATTGGAAGTCGGTTCTGCACGAGTAAAAGGAGATACGGCTGAAGTAATCTTTAATGAACCTTTTCCTGATGGGGTCATACCTGTAGTAGTTGCAGAACTGCGCAATCCTTCTCTTAAGAATAATGCTCTTTCAATAAAAATATGGGATGTTACTGAAAAGGGATTCAAAACAAAACTTCTCTATGAATATGGCCTGAATAAGGAAATACGTGTTTCACAGAACATGGTATACATTGCCGCTGCGCCGGGTGTCGGACAAATAGGCAACGGCAAGTTGTTGTCTGCAGGCAGAAGCACTGAAAAGCCTTATTCCGCATTCACAAAGTCAATATTTTTTACTTCCCCCGATACTTCAGATACATTGCATTTGAAGAATCCTGTTGTATTGGCATCCTTGCAGACCTCAAATCTGGATGCGGCAACAATATTGCGGAATATTGCATTTATAAGCGATGATAAAGATGCCGTTACAGGTATGCGTGTCAAGAGGCAGGTGGATACATCCAATAAAGAAGCTGTGAAAAACGATAAGTCGCCGTCAGCAGATGTCGTAGGTTGGATTGTACTGAGTGATGATGACGGTACATCTGATATCGATAACGTCTTAGAAGATGCACTGGATGTAGAAGTTGTAAATAGAGTTATACATGTCAATGGACCTTCTGATTACAATGTGTATTCAATGAATGGTGTATTGATGGATAAAAATGCAGTTCTGGAACCTGGCGTTTATTTAGTGCGTTCAGGAAGAAGAACCGTCAAGGTTTTTGTCAGATAAAGTTGATTTCTGAAGATATTTATTAACTCCTAATACTATATAGAAACATGAAAGATTTTGAAAAAGAAATCAGTATCGGAAAGCGCAATTTGCTTTTGCGTTCTCTATGGTTTTATGCATTGTTTTTATGCGTATCCATATTTATTCCATCATTTGCCGACAATTATCCTGCATTGCTCATACGCGGTGAGAATTATGGCATAATGCCTTTCGAAAAAGGTCAGCAGCCGTTTTATAATAGAACGAACATGTCGTTCGGTGATATTCCCGACGGATATTCTGGATGGCAGTATGTAAAAATCAATGCAAATTCCACTTATATTCCAGGTCCTCTCCCTTCTTATGAGGTTAAGGCCGATGAGGACGGATTTCTTATGGCTATGGTAGCAACAGCCGAAAAGCCGGATGTGTGCAGTGAATGGGCCGAAAAGAACGGCTGGGAGATAGTTGATGGTCCAACAGTTTCTTATGCCGCCGGGGAGACGGGCGTGATGACTTTTTTCCGTAAGGAAATAAAGGCCGATGAATGGACAAACGTTGTGCAGCCTGCTACGTTCAGCGGTGCTTTGCTCATAGCTCCTTCTATAGTTGAGGACGATCCTGAGAAGCAGAAACTCGATGCTGTTCCTGTTGATATCGTATCTGAAGGATGGATGGAGACCGGAACTCTCGACAACGGTTCATTGGCTTTTGCCAATCGTGCTTATGTGCTCTGCAATGTTGATCAGGCTCTTTCAGGACTTGAATTTACACGTTTCAGAGGTGGTGAGGCGCCAAAGCTGAAGATTACTGCCGGCAAAACGGGAAAGATGTATATTGCTGTATCTGCAATAGAAACTTCCTACAAACCGGAGGAGGGCGGTTGGACGGAAGTGCCGGACATGGGCTTCTATTATAATGACGGTACTTCTACTTCATTCAAATTGTATTCAAAAGATGTAGAAGAAGGCGGTATTGTTGAAATTGCAACTGACAGCTGGACAGGTGTGCTTGTGATTTCGGCAGACATTACGTATAAAACCATTGTAGATGTATTGCCTCCTCCAGGAGTGGTAATCTTCAACTCCAAGGCTTCCTCCAAGCAGTATGTCGGTTCTCCGAGCATAACGGTACTTGATGACGGAACTTATCTGGCTTCTCACGACATCTTCGGCGGAATAATCTCTTATGCCTATGTATACAAGTCGGTCGACAAGGGAAAGACATGGACTCAAATCAGCAAGATAGATCCGCTTAACTGGGCTAAGCTGTTTATACACGAAGGCAAGCTTTATCTGATAGGAGTTCAGCCTAGATGTGTGATGGGATACGGCAACATTGTTATCCTTAGATCGGACGATGGAGGAAGCACATGGACAAAGCCTGTCGATGGCAAGTCGGGACTTCTCAAGACTGGTTATTATCATACGGCGCCAACCCCAGTCGTGTTCCACGATGGACGTGTGTGGAAAGCCATAGAGAACCAAGGTGACGCATATTGGGGATGGGGCCCGTTTGCATCGCTGATGCTCTCTGCGGATGCAGGTGCCGACCTTCTGAATGCCGATTCGTGGACCTTCAGCAACGAGCTTCAGCACACTGACGATGCCATAGGTTCTACAGCTTGGCTTGAGGGCAATGCAGTCGTAGCTCCTGACGGAAGCATGAAGAACATACTCCGTATGGCGTATGGCGGTGATGATAAGGCAGCTGTTGTTTCCGTTTCTGATGACGGCAGTAAGGCGACGTTCAATCCGGCAAAGGATATCATAGACCTTCCAGGTGCAGGAAAGAAATTCACTATCAGATATGACAGCTTGTCTGCACGCTACTGGACATTGAGCAACTATGTGCTTTCGGAGGACCGTCCGGGCAACAATGATCTCGGCGGTGTCAGAAACACTGTTGTACTGGCATGGTCGGAAGATCTCGTGCATTGGACAATCAAGGACACTCTGCTGCACCATCCGGACGTGAAGTACCACGGATTCCAGTATCTCGATTGGCAGTTCGACGGCAATGACATAATAGCTGTGTCGCGCACGGCATGGGAGGACGAGACAGGCAATGCCGACAGTCAGCACAATGCCAATTTCCTGACATTCCACAGATTTCCGAATTTCAGATACGAAAGGGCCGGCGAGGACGCCGGTGTCAGGGCCTGCAGATGGCAGGGCGGTGCAGAGTCGGCATTTGCGCTGACCTTCGACGACGGCTTCAAGGCTCATTACGACTATGCTTACCCTATGCTTGAAAAGTACGGCATCAGGGGCACGTTCTATGTGAATTCCGGAAAACTTGTACGGAAAGGGCAGAAGCCTCTTGAACGTTATGGATTTGAAGAGGAGTTCTGCGAGATGAGTGCGGCCGGACACGAAATCGGTTCGCACTCCCTGACTCATCCGAACCTTACAGCCATCGACATGGAGACGCTCAGGAAAGAGCTCGGGCAGGACAAGGAGAACATTGAGAGGTTCACCGGCAGGAAATGTCTGACGCATGCCTATCCTTACTGTTTGCATAACGAGACTGTCGACAAGGCCATGACCTCGTATTATATTGCCGGACGCGCAGGCGGAAACGTTGCAAATGACGTTCCGTCGGACCCTGATGGATGGTATTCGACCAATTCGGAACTTCTGACATGGAAATATCCGCGTTCGCTTGAAAACGAAAAAGCCAGCTTCATGGAGATGAAGAGCAAGATTGACAGGCTTGACGGACGTTTCGGAGTGGTGTGCATACATGAAACTCTGCCGTTCAATCTGCTTTCAACCTCAAACACCTATGAAGTTGCCACGACGGAATGGCTCGAGGACATGTGTGCTTACCTGTCGGAACTCAGAAGCAAAGGCAAGATGTGGCCCGCTCCTTTGGCCGATATCGTGAGATATGCCGAAGAACGCAAGAATCTGCGTGTGAACAGATACGACATTTCCGGCGACAGTATAGCTTATGAGTTTTCTACATGGTTGGACACTGCCGTATACAACGTTCCGCTGACACTCGAATTCAGCGTTCCTGCAGAATGGGAGGCTGTCCGCTGCATCGTGAAGTCCGGTGAAGAACTCGTTTCCGACAGCGTCTATAGTTCAGCCGATGGGCGTATCACGGTAAATGCAGTGCCGGACAAGGAGACAGTGTTGCTTGTAAAGGACAAGTCCAATGCCATCGGTTCTGCCGATGCCGTTGCCGAAGCCCTTGCGGGGTTTGATGCTGTTGAAAACATCGTTTATATAAAAAATCCCGATTACGACGTTTTTTGCGAGATATACGATGCCGCAGGGAGAGCAGTAAAATCTGCCAGGTGCAGAGCATCGGCTTTGTCGGAGATAAATGTTGCAGAGATGGCATCCGGCATTTATGTGGCTCGCTTTTCTGCTTCAGGTAGAAAGAACGTCGGTTCTTTTAGTTTTGCCAAATGTCGTTAGTAGTGTAATATTTTTTTATTCGGTTTGTAGGAATTGGTTGTTGGGACGTCCGCAGCTGTGCTTTGCATGGCGCGGACGTCATTTTTTATGAAACTGCTTGATTTTTTGTTGTGTGGTTCGGCATGGTCAAAACGAAAACGCGGCTTTCGATTTGTCTCTGCGCTCTCCTTTCATTATCTTTGCACAAATATTGAATCATAAATCAACAAAAATAATAGATTATATGGACAGAACCATTATCACGGTTGTCGGTAAGGACACCGTAGGCATTATAGCCAAGGTCTGCACTTATCTGGCAGATTGCAACATCAATATTTTGGATATTTCCCAGACAATTGTCCAGGAATTTTTCAACATGATGATGATTGTCGACATCAGCAAATGTACAAAGCCTTTCGACGTCATTTCGTCTGAGCTGGCTGAACTCGGCAGCAATACGGGCGTGCAGGTGAAGTGCCAGCGCGAGGAGATTTTCGACAAGATGCACCGCATCTGATGCAGAGCGTTTCACCGGAACGCATTTCCCCGAGATAGTGCCTTTTTCGATGGAAAGAGGCGCGGCTGAAAATATTTAATATTATTCTGAATACGGAAAAACATGATAAATATAACAGAGGTCATTGAGACCAACAAGATGATTGAGCAGGAAAACCTTGACGTGCGTACCATCACCATGGGCATAGGTCTGCTCGATTGTGCAGATGCAAGCGTGGAGAAGACCTGCGACAATATCTATCGCAAGATTACTGAACTTGCCAAGGATCTTGTGAAGACCGGCGAGGACATTTCGCGCGAGTTCGGAGTGCCTATCGTCAACAAGCGGATTTCCATCACACCGATTTCGCTTGTGGGTGCTTCGTGCTGCAGGACTCCCGAAGATTATGTGAAGATTGCGCGTACCCTCGACAAGGCTGCAAAGACAGTGGGTGTGAACTTCCTCGGCGGATACAGTGCCGTGGTGTCGAAGGGCATGACTGCCAGCGATGAGCTTCTTATACGTTCCATTCCTGAGGCTTTGGCTGTGACGGAGCGTATATGCAGTTCGGTGAATGTGGGTTCGACCAAGACGGGCATCAACATGGATGCCGTACGTCTGATGGGAAGCATCATAAAGAAAACTGCGGAGGCTACGAAGGAGCGCGATTCGCTCGGTTGTGCGAAACTTGTCGTGCTGTGCAATGCTCCCGACGACAATCCTTTCATGGCTGGTGCTTTCCACGGTGTGTCTGAGGCCGACGCCATCATCAATGTGGGTGTCAGCGGTCCCGGTGTGGTAAAGCATGCGTTGGAACAGATTCCTGATGCCAACTTCGAGGTGCTCTGCGAAACCATCAAGAAGACGGCTTTCAAGATTACCCGTGTGGGTCAGCTTGTGGCTCAGGAAGCATCGAAGCGTCTTGGTGTTCCGTTCGGCATCATAGACCTTTCGCTCGCTCCTACGCCTGCAATCGGCGACAGTGTGGCCGACATCCTGCAGTGTATCGGTGTTGACCGTGCCGGTGCTCCTGGTACTACGGCCGCGTTGGCGATGCTCAACGACCAGGTGAAGAAGGGCGGTGTCATGGCATCAAGCTACGTAGGCGGACTCAGTGGTGCGTTCATCCCTGTGAGCGAGGATCAGGGCATGATTGACTCCGTGCTGGCCGGTGCGCTGACCATAGAGAAGCTTGAAGCTATGACGTGTGTATGCTCGGTAGGACTCGACATGATTGCCATACCGGGAGAAACTCCCGACACCACAATTGCCGGTATCATTGCCGATGAGGCGGCAATAGGTATGGTGAACCAGAAGACGACTGCCGTACGTATCATTCCTGTCATCGGCAAGAAGGTCGGCGACACGGTTGAGTTCGGCGGATTGTTGGGATATGCTCCTGTCATGCCGGTCAACAGTTTCGGTTGTGTCCGTTTTGTCGACCGCGGAGGACGTATTCCTGCTCCGATACACAGCTTCAAGAACTGACGACGCGGGGGTGTGGCGGCCGATGGGCGTGCACGCTGATTGTGCGTTATATAAAAAATAAGGTATATGGAAATGCCGGGATGCATGTGTCTGCATTATGTGCAGATGCTGCGTCCCGGCATCTTTTTTTGTCTGTTCTCTGAATCTTGCGGGAGTGTCCGCTGTGCTGTGCCCGGCATTGCGAGCCCTCGTGAAGATGACTGCGGGCGCGCACAAATCTGTCTGCGCGGGCTCGCGATTGTAAATGCAGGCGTGTGTGTCACATCAATGCAGCATGTTTATAATAATCTTTAAACGTTTCCGAAATTGTCATGCAGCAACTTTAATGGAATTTTGCATCGGGTAAAAAATAAAAGAGATTTTACTTATAAGAACATAAAAGCTATTAATGATGCAAAAGAAGATGAAGTTGAATTTTCAGGGACAACATGCCAAGAAGGTCCTTGCGGCGGTGATGGTTTGCGCAGCCGCCGGAGGACTCAATGCACAGACAGTGCTCAAGGGCCGTGTGACCGACCAGAACGGTGAGCCTCTTATCGGAGCAACGGTTGCCGTAAACAATTCTACCGAGAACGGAATGATTACAGACATCAACGGTGAGTATACGTTGAAAGTAAATCGCAATCTGACGAACAAGGACATTATCACGTTCCGTTACTTGGGATTCCGCAACAAGGATGTGAAGTACAACGGCAAGGATGTAATCAACGTGAAGATGGAAGACGATGCCGTGGCTATCGACCGTGTGGTGGTAACGGCCTTGGGTATACGCCGTGAGGAGAAGGGACTCGGATATGCCACTCAGACGGTGGGAGGCGAGGACATTACGGCTACGATGCCTAACAACTGGTCGTTGGCTCTGCAGGGCGAGGTGGCCGGTCTCAACGTGAATACGGCCGGCGGACCTATGTCGTCCACTCAAATCAATCTTCGCGGAAATGTATCAATGAACATGGACGGCAACGGTGCGCTGATTGTGGTTGACGGTGTTCCCTTGTCAAGTCCTATGAACAACCCCGGCGGTTCGTATGGTGCCGGCGGCAATTCCGAGGGTTCGGTGGATTACGGCAACGGTTTCTCGGATCTGAATCCTGAGGACATCGAAAGCATTCAGGTGCTCAAGGGAGCTTCGGCTTCGGCATTGTACGGTTCAAGAGCGGCCAATGGTGTAATCATGGTTACTACGAAATCGGGCAAGAAGGCTAAAAAGGGTATAGGCGTTACCTACAGCTTCAACAACAGCTGGGACGAGGCCGCTCATTTCCCTGACTACCAGTATGAGTTCGGACAGGGTGTCGCAAAGAATATCGGCGGTGCAGGAACGGAGTGGGAAGGACAGCAGTATTATTCGTACGGAACCGGCAACGGTCTTGCCAGCACCAGCGGTACCAGCTCTGCTTTTGGTCCTAAGTTCGACGGACAGATGTTCTATCAGTATGACCCTGAACTCGAGGGACGCGGAGAGACACCGACGCTCTGGCGCCCGTACAAGGACAACCACAGCGGACTTTTCCAGACGGGAAACACTATGACCAACTCAATATCCATTACCGGCAACGGCGACAGAGGCAACATGCGACTCTCGCTGACCCACAGCAAGAACGAATGGATTCTTCCGAACAGCGGATATGAGAGGGTTACGGCTTCATTCTCTGCCACACAGCAGATTTCACGACGATTGAGTGTCAGTGCAAAGGGTTCGTACACATTCAGAAATTCGGAAAACACTCCTCTGTTGACATACAACAGCAACTCAATCTCTTACTTCCTTATATTCATGAACCCAAACTTCGACCTGAACTGGTTCAAACCTATGTGGTATAAGGGACAGGAGAACATCAAGCAGATACGTCCGTTCTCTAGCTATCTGCCTAACCCTTACGTCTTGCTTTACGAAGCTGAGAACCCTTCGCAGAAGCATTCGTTCAACGGAAATATTTCGGCAAACTACAGGATAAACAGAAATTTCGACCTGCAGATAAGAAGCGGCATACAGATGGCGGGTCAACAGCAGGAACAGCATCGTCCGTGGGATGACAAAGTCTTTTCTGATGGATTCTTCAAGAAGCAGAACATCTTCGACTACGAGGTCAACAGCGATGCCTTGCTTTCTTTCCACGACAGCTATGACAACGGACTCCATGTGAATGCTTCTATCGGAGGCAACATGATGACTTCTTACTACGACCAGCTGGCGGCTTCGGTGGTAGGTCTTAATGCTCCAGGAGTGTACAAGTTGTCGAACGGTGTGTCAAGTCCTCAGGTGACAACCGTCATCAGGAAGAAGAGGGTGAACAGCCTTTATTTCCTTGCCAATCTGGCTTACGAGGAGATGCTCTACATGGACATCACCGGACGCAACGACTGGTCGTCTACACTTCCAAGAAAGAACCGCTCGTTCTTTTATCCATCTGTCAGCCTGAGTGCTGTTGTCAACGAGATGGTGAAGCTGCCTGAATGGATTGACCTGCTCAAGGTGAGAGCTTCGTGGGCTCAGGTGGGTAACGACACAGATCCTTACAAGACTGCTCCTTATTATACAACAAGCGACTTCCCTGGTTCGCTGGTTAAACCGACTACTCTCTACAATGCCGACTTCAAGCCGGAAATGTCTACAAGCTGGGAAGGCGGTCTTGACTTCCGTGTGCTCAAGGGAAGACTGGGACTTGACTTCACATACTATTACAACAGTACGAAGAATCAGATTCTGACGGCTCCGTTCGACCCTACAATCGGATATACGAGCGGTACGATAAACTCGGGATGTGTGACCAACCAAGGTGCTGAAATCGTGCTGCGTGCAGTACCGGTGAAGACCAGAGATTGGGAGTGGAACACTACTTTCACATGGTCGACCAACAAGAACAAGATTGAATCGCTCTCCGAATCGGCCGACGAAAGACAGGTCATCGGTTCTTACGTCAGCGGAAACGTTCAGATCATAGGTACCAAGGGTGGTACGACTGGCGATATCTGGGGATATAAGCTGAAGCGCAACGAGGACGGACAGGTAATTATCGATAAGACGGGTCTGCCTGCAAGACCTTCGGAAATTGAGTATGTGGGTTGTGCACTTCCTGACTGGAGAGGCGGATTCATGACTTCGCTCAAGTACAAGAACCTGAAGCTTACTGTTCAGCTCGACGGACAGGTGGGAGGACTTACTTACTCGCAGTCGCACCACAAGATGTGCGAGCAGGGACACATAACCGAGACGCTCAACGGACGTGTGCCTGGCACAGACCTCTATCTTGACATCACAGATCCGGAAATACTGAAGCTGTTCAACGAGCAGGGCATTACTCCGGTGGAGGGTGTGTACTGTATAGCTCCGGGTGTTGTCGACAACGGCGACGGTACGTACAGCCCTAACAAGAAGATTGTGACGCTGGAGTCTTACTACAAGGAATACTACAGAATAGGCAATGTGGAGACAAACTCGTTCAAGACTTCATATCTGAAGCTGAGAGAGATGAGACTCGATTTCACTCTTCCTAAGAAATGGCTCGAACATACATTCTTGAGCAGTGCTACAGTAGGTGTGTACGGACGCAACCTGTTCTGCATAACCGACTATCCGATGTATGACCCTGAGACTTCTTCGCTCGACGGAAGTTCAATCGTTACAGGTGTCGAGGTAGGTACACTTCCTTCTACACGTTCTTATGGAATAAATCTGAGAGTAGAACTCTAAACGGAAAACCACTAGTTTAATTACAAGACACAAACGAAATGAAAAAGATATTCAAATATTTGCTGATGGCTGCGGCTCCTGCTCTGCTTCTGTCATCGTGCGAGTCGATGGACGAAACAAACACTGATCCTACTCGAATGAATTCGGCCAATGCCGGGAGTTTCATGACACCGGTGATATACAACATGGGTATTTACACATGGCAACGCTACAACAGCTGGACTTTCCAGCTGATGCAGTGCCTTGTGACAACGAATACAACAAGTGGTGTGGGCTGGTACAAAATCAATGACAATGCCGGTGACGGTGCGTGGACAACTTATTACAGATGGTGTACCAACGCCAAGGCCATATATGATTACGGAGTGAAGGACGGCGATGCCAACTATCAGGCTATAGGTATGACACTGCAGTGCTGGATGTTTGAGAATCTTACCGAGGCTTTCGGAGATATACCTGTGTATGAGGCTTGCCGTGGCGAGGAACAGATATATCATCCTAAGTTCGATTCGCAGATTGACGTTTACAAGTTCATCATTGATTCGCTGGAGGTTGCCGGCAAACGCTATGTGCCTGAAGACGGTCTCAAATATAATGACGGAGGCGACAAGATGTACTGCACGAGCGGTGCGGATGCCGACGGTATACGCAAGTGGCAGAAGTTTACCAATTCTCTGCGTATGCGCGCCCTGATGAGAGTCATAGATGTACCTGAACTCAATGCAACGGAGAAACTCAAGGAAATGATTGACAATCCGGATGTGTACCCTGTATTTGAGTCGAATGACGACAATGCAAAGGTGCATGTGACAGGTATTGCTCCTGATGAAGCTCCGATGACACGTCCTTCAGACTTGTCTTCCTACAAGTCGCTGTCGGAATTCTTTATAGACAGGCTCATAGAATGGAACGACCCTCGACTTCCGATATTTGCTACCAAGGCTACCAATTTCGACGAGAATGGTCAGGAGGTACGCTCGTATATAGGTCTGCCTAGCGGTTACGACATAGCTCCATCGTACAACGGTTCTTCTCCTAATGCAACTTATCTGGCTACGGCACCTCAGGATCTGCAGTGTCTGACTTATTCGGAGATACTGTTCATCAAGGCTGAATTGGCGCAGAGAGGAGTAATTGCCGACGATGCGAAGACTCTGTATGAAGATGCTGTAAGAGCCGCCATCACACAGTGGGGTGTAGAAGTGCCGGAGAACTATTTCGATAATGCTGAAACTGCATACGACGGTACGCTTGAGCGAATAATGGAACAGAAGTTCTATGCACTGTTCTTCGTTGATTTCCAGCAGTGGTTCGAGTACAACAGAACCGGCTATCCGGTTATTCCTAAGGGACCTGGTGTAGATAAGGATGCAGAAATGCCTTTCCGCTTCAAGTATCCTTCAATCCTTCAGCGTATGAATAGAGAGAACTACCTTGATGCTGTTGAGTCGATGGGCGGTGATGATTTCAGCACCAGACTTATATGGCAGAAGCGCAAATGAGCATGTGGATGTAAAAGATTATAATGGATTTTTAAACAATATGTGATTATGAAAATTTTCAGTTTGATGGTTTCGGCAATGCTTTTATCGGCAACCGAGAGTTTTGCACAGGATTTGGCAATGGCTGTCAATGATGGAGTGTTGAATGAAAAAATAGAGGTCAAAGCTGGACCTGAAGCTGAGGCTCCTAAGGCTGAATTTGTATTCCCCGTGTATGGCGAAATACCTGTGGCGAAGGTTGAATTTGAAGAAGACCATTTTCTTGGTGATGCCATTGCAAAGAAATGGAACACTTTTCAGAAAAACTATACCAGAGTGTATGATGTCGAGATAGGACTGACCAGTTCAGGAAGCGAAATAAGGAAACCGGCCGTGTTCAAGGCTGTGGAGAGAGCCAACAGATTTGTGAAGAAAGCTTGTCGCAACAAGACAATGGATACGGACAAGGCTATTGCCGTGATGGCTCACATATTGGATTGTGCCAATGTAATCTGTTTTGAAGAGGACACTGAGGCTTTCGAGAAGAAGGCCAAGGAGGCCAAGACCGGTGAGGAGGTCATAGACCTGTTCAATAGAGTTAAACTGGAAATGATGTAAAACTTTTGTACTGTAAAACAACTGACGATAATATGAACGCTAAGATTCTGGCATCGGCACTTGTTGTGCTTTTCTCAGCAGGTGCCAGCGCACAAAAGAATGTTTTTAAATTTTCAGGAACCGTAAAGGATTCTGATGGAAAGGGCATAGCAAATGTAGTAGTAAACAATGGAGTGGATTTTACTTCTACAGACAAGAACGGTAAATGGGCATTGACAACTGATACAAATGTGTGCAAGTTTGTGAGCATAAGTACTCCCGCTGGATATGTCCTTCCGCAGCAGGACGGAATAGCACACGGATTTTATGCTCGTGTGGATAAGCTTGTCGACGGTAAAGGCGGTGATTTCGTATTGGAGAAGAGAAAGGATGCGAGCGACAAGTTCTACTATATTTCAATTTCTGACCCTCAGGTTAGGACTGACGGAGATATGGAGCGCTGGCGCAATGAAACGGTTGAGGACTTGAAGCCTGTAATAGATTCTCTCAAACGTACGGGTGAGGTGATAGGTATGGCTTTGGGCGATATCGTGTTCGACAATATGGGGCTATACGATGATTATGTTGCTTCTGTGAGCAATCTCGGAATGACAATGTTCCAGTGTATCGGAAATCACGACTTTGAGAAGAAATATCAGGACTTGCACAATATGCCTCTGGGTTCGCCTGTTTACGGTGAAATGTATTACCATCGTTATTTCGGTCCTACGGATTATTCTTTCAATATCGGAAAGGCTCATTTCGTAACTCTCAAGGATATCAACTACGTCGGAGGCAAGCGTTATGTGGAGGCTCTGACAGGTGCGCAGATTGACTGGCTAAAGAAGGATCTGAGCTATGTGCCTAAGGGTTCGTTGGTGATACTCAATATGCACGCCGCAGGATGGAACACAATTGAGAATGACGGCAACGTGCGCAACTCAAAGGAGCTGGCTGAGGTTCTCAAAGGATACAACGTGCATGTATTCACCGGCCACACGCATTTCTTGCAGAACTGTGTTGTGAATGATAATCTGTATGAACACAACATTGGTGCAGCATGCGGTGCATGGTGGAGCGGATGGGTTAACAGATGCGGTACACCTAATGGATATATGATTGTCGATGTAGATGGAAATGATGTGAAATGGCGCTATAAGGCTACTCGCAGCAATGTAGGTCGCCAGATGACTGTTTACGGTAAGGGCGATTTCAGAAAACAGGAAGATTTCGTTGTTGCCAACGTATGGGATTGGGACAAGGACTGCAAGGTTGAGTGGACTCAGGACGGAAAGCCTATGGGCAAGATGGAACAGTTTACAGGTGTCGACGAAAAGTATGTTTCCGGATTGAAGAAAGGTAAGGAAGGAACTTTGACCGAACATCTGTTCAGAGCTAGACCTACTGATGGTGCCAAAGAGGTAAAGATTGTGTTTACCAACAGATTTGGAGATAAGTTTGAAGAAACAGTAAAACTCAATTGATATTGGATTATTGACGACCGGCATGCAGGCGTGCATTGTTCGGTGTATCCTATGGCGCGGTTCTCCAATGGATAGGCGTATCCATTGAAGAACTGCTTTTTTTGTATATGCAAATAAAAAACACAGAAGCAAGGTTAGGAATGGATTTATTCTGTACTTGCTTCTGTGTTTTATTTATTTTGCATTGCAGCAATTCGTTACCAGGCAAACTTATATCCGATTTCTTTCCAGCCTTCAATCGTATTTATTCTGAATTTTACGGAGTCGTTTTCTGTAAGAAAATCGGAATATACGTACATCGGAATGCTCATATAGGTCTCTTCCGTGAACGATGGAGGATCGTCTGGAGGAGCCTCGTGAACGAGACTGATGTGGAGAGTTCGGATGCCATTGTTGTCCTCTGTTATGCTGTCTTGGCTGAAGGCAAATGCATGTCCGTTGTTCAATGTCGTCGGTATACCGATGTTCAGATTTAGGTAGCCCCCGCTGAACCATGCAGATATGAACTTTACAGGATCTGTAGTGTACTGTGCAAGTTCTTCGTGCAGAATTGGAGTAGGGGAGAACACGTTGCTGAGACTGTAAAGCGTTGCAGAGGATTGTTCTGTAGAATAAATGGCTAAACAGCGGTATATTGTATCAGGCGTAGGTGTTGCAATTGGATTTGTAATATTCAATGTGCATCCATTGTCTGTTATGATGGCAGTGGCACGTGCAGAACCGTCGGTACGTACACATACAAGGTCAGTCGTCACTGGAGGGTAAGTGTAAGTATCGTCACTGCATGACAAAATTCCGACCATGCTTGCAGGCAGGCCTATGAGTGTCAAGACTTGCAGTGTGGTTTGCTTTATATGCATGAACGTCTGTTTATATACCGTTTGCCCATTTCGTTTGTTATTTCTCCTTTTCAGCCGCTGCTTTGTTGAATGTCGGATTGGCATACATGGTGAGCAGGCGCTCGCGCAGGAATGATGTGTCTGGCTCCGGCAGTTCAATCATCGAGAGTCTTTCATTCAGATATTTCTTGAATGTCTCGGCTTCCTCTTCTGTGTATCTGTCAGCATAGGTTGTAGCGTCAAGCAGCATGTCGGCAGCCACGTAATTGGCAGGATACAATTTGTAGCCTAAGTGGATCTGATGGTCGATGTGGTGTGCAATTGTACTCATCAGCTCGTTTTTAGGAGTGTCAGGGTCTAGTGTGTTGAGCCAATCGTTTATGCATGGAGCGGCATGGAAATGAATATGTCCTTTACGGCCGAATATACCGATTCTCATATTGTCCAAATCGTCTTGCTTGCTCTTCTTGAATCCAGGTATGTCACGCTTCATCTGGAACTCTTTTGCTTTGAGATAATCGCATGGATCGTATTCGTATGAGAGTGTAAGCGGAACAATATTCAGATTCTTGAGCCTGTCGATGATATTGCCTGTGCCTCCTATAGCCATCATCTTCAGTACGCTTTCCTGTGTGCGGTCGTTGGAATCCTTGGCACGGCCTTCACGCTGGGCTATCCAGATGTTTTCTTTTTTCTCCGATACAGCGAAGTGCATGTATCGTGACATCTTTGCCGATGCCATGAGGAGAAGACGAGGAGAAAGAGAGCGCTGTACGATGAATGACTTGTTGATTCTTACAAACTGTCTGATCCACGGCTTGATGAGCAGATTGTCGCCTATGGCTATTTCTGCTGTGTTGGCACCGTTATCGATCAGAAGCGTATCGAGGAGTGCAGAGTCGAGCACAATGTCGCGGTGGTTTGAGACAAATGTGTGCGGATTCGTGTTGAGATCTGCAACAGATGTGAAATCTCCCTCAAGGCCTTCGCTCACTTTTCCCAGCAACTGCTGGATTACCGGATACACGCATACAGACTGGAATTCGTAAGCATTTCTGCATTTGCGGATTGTTTCTATGACTTTCTCGATAGGTATATCTGCGTAAATGTACCTGAGAGTTTGGATGAACTCTTCGTCCTCGAGCAGTTTGCTCATCTGCTCCGGCATTTCCTCGTCGGTATAAGGACGTATGTCGTCGAATTCTTCTGGAATAATCATAGATCTGTGGTTTTAAGAATGGTATATTGTTTATATTGCGGTCGTAACGCTTCTCTTACTTCAGCTTGTCTTCAATGATGTCTGTAAGTATGGATGTCATGTCGAGACCTGCTGCTTTTACCTGCTGCGGTATGAAGCTTGTTTTTGTCATTCCTGGAGTTGTATTTACTTCGAGGAGATTGATTTTCTCAACTTCCTTGCCGTCTTCCATCTCTTTGGTAATGATGTAGTCGACGCGAATGATGCCGTATGCTCCAAGAATGTTGTATATGGCTTCAGTGAGTTTCTGTACGCGCTGTGTAGTGCTTTCAGATAGACGTGCAGGAGTGATTTCTTCTACTTCACCTTTGTATTTTGCTCCATAGTCGAAGAAATCGTTGTGTGTTACGACTTCTGTTATAGGCAGAACTCTTACTCCGTCTTTAGAAGTCTTGTATACTCCGTTTGATATCTCGGTTCCTTTCATCTCTGCTTCGACCATTACTTCAGGGCTCTCATGCATAGCTGCCTTGATGGCTGGCTGTATGTCTTCCGGCTTTTTGCATTTTGTAACACCGAAGCTTGAACCGCCTTCGTTAGGCTTTATGAAGCAAGGCAGACCGATGCGTTCAATGACTTCTTCATCGGTGACCGTCTGACCTTCTCTGATAAGCATGGAATTAGAGATTCTCACACCGAAGCTCTTGAGAAGCTGGTTGAGCATAAACTTGTTGAATGTAAGTGCTTCTACAAGACGACTGCTTGTGGAGTATGGTATATGGTAAAGGTCGAAATAACCTTGAAGTATTCCGTTTTCGCCAGGTGTGCCATGTATGGTGATATATGCAAAGTCTGGTATAATCTTGTTTCCGTCGATTTCAAATGAAAAGTCGTGTCGGTCAACCGGTATTCTGGTACCGTCTTCGAGATGTACTTCCCATGTCATTCCGGTCATTTCCAATATATAAACATTGAATTTTTCCTTATCTATCCATGAATAGATGCCTTGTGCGCTTAAAAGTGAAATGTCGTGCTCGGATGAATCTCCTCCGGCAACGATTACAATGTTTCTTTTCATATCTTATCTTATTTTTATGATATTATGAAATTCTTTTTAATGATTATGATGCTCTTGAAACTTTCATATCATACGTCCGGATATGTATGTTCTCCACTTGTCAAGAAGTGCGCTCATATCATCGGGAAGAGGTGAATCGAACATCATTTCTTTTCCTGTGCGCGGATGTACAAACCCGAGAGTCTTTGCATGCAGAGCCTGGCGTGGACATGTCTTGAAGCAGTTTTCAACGAATTGCTTGTATTTGCTGAAATTTGTGCCTTTCAGTATGATGCTGCCGCCATATCGCTCATCGTTGAAGAGAATGTGTCCTATGTGTTTCATGTGCACGCGGATCTGATGAGTACGTCCTGTTTCAAGGATACATTTCACAAATGTGACATATCCTAGACGTTCAAGTGTATAATAGTGTGTGACGGCGTGTCTTCCTATTTCTGATTCTGGTGGAAATACGGCCATGAGCATTCGGTCTTTCGGGTCTCTTGCGATATTGCCGACAACAGTTCCTTCATCTTCTTCTATATTGCCCCAAACGAGGGCGTTGTATTCGCGTTTGGTGGTCTTGTTGAAGAACTGCAGACCTAATTTTGTCTTTGCTTCAGCCGTTTTTGCAATTACAAGCAGTCCGCTGGTGTCTTTGTCTATGCGGTGCACTAGTCCTATTTCAGGATTGTTTATGTCGAAGTCTGGATCGTCCTTAAGATGCCAAGCTATGGCATTGAGCAGTGTGCCGTGCCAGTTGCCGAATCCTGGATGTACAACAAGACCAGGCTGTTTGTTAACAACCATCAAGTCTTCGTCTTCATAAACAATGTTGAGTGGAATGTCCTCAGGAGTGATGTCGTTGTCATATTGAGGCCTGTCGAGCATCACCTTTATGATGTCGAAGGGTTTGACCTTATAGCTACGCTTTACCGGCTTGTCGTTTGCAAGGATAAAGCCTGCGTCTGCGGCTTTCTGTATTCTGTTTCTGGATATTCCGGCCAGTCTGTCGAACAAAAATTTGTCGACTCTTATCATTTTCTGTTTTTTGTCTACAGGTACTCTGTAGTGTTCGTACAGTTGTCCGGTTTCGTCATCATCCTGGTCGTGGTCCTCGTATACGGTAGCGTCCAGGCCCGATATGTCTTCGTAAGCTGTAGTTTCTTCTTTCTCCATTTACGATAGATAAAAATGTGTAAGGAATGGATATTTTATGACTTGCCTGCCGTATTTATCAGAATTCTATATCTGCTATTGTGTCCTCATACAGTGAGTCTACGTATTCCAGAGAGTCTGCTTCCCCGGCTCCAGCAACAATGGTTATTGCTCTGTCGCGCGAAATCTTGTCTCCCGTATGAAGGTCTCTTATGCCTTGTTTGATGCCGATGACAAAGTCTTTCGGATGTCCGTCGACGAATTGGCATGGTGCAAGTTTGAATCCCATAGCTCTCAGTTTTGCTTCTGCTTCTCTGAGTGAGCTGTTGTTTATCAGGTCTGGCAATTCAACCAGTGGTTCGCCGTTTAGGTTTATGGTGAGATATATTATTCTGCCGCTCTTCACTTCACTTCCTGATGTTGGCGATTGATCGAGTATGGCACCCGGTTCTGCTGTTTTCGAATAAGTTGAGTCGGCTATGACCGCAATAAGTCCTTTTTCCTTGAGCTCTGCTTCTGCATCGTATGCGCTTTTACCTATTACATAGGGAACGTTGATTTTTTCACCGTGGTGAGTATACTCATCGAGCATCTGCAGGCAGATCAGAGGAAGTCCGATCAGTACAGCCGCCATTGCCAATATGTTCAACCAGAAAATTCTGCCGGATTTGCCTTTGAAATAATCAGAAAGTGCCATAAATGTAGGTTGTTGGGTGTTTGACAGTATTTTTCGTCAAAGTTACTAAAAAAAGCAGAAGTTTCAATCAAACCTCTGCTTTTCATATTCTTTGTCTGTTTGAAGCAAATTTTTTATTTGCCGTGGTGCTCGCTTGAAACAGTAAGCTGCTTGCGTCCCTTCTTTCTGCGTGACGACAAAACTCTACGTCCGTTGGCTGTAGCCATACGCTCACGGAAACCGTGCTTGTTGATCCTCTTTCTGTTGTGAGGCTGGAATGTTCTTTTCATCTTGATGTATTTTTTAGTTATTGTTTATTTCACTTTCGGCAACACCGAAAAAACACACTGTTTCAGTGCGCATTTTCACTTTCGGCTTGCAAAAGTAGTGATTTTTTGTAAATAACCCAAAGCTTCAAGGCTTTTTACAAATATTTTTTTGCCATTTTATGGAAAAAAACTACTTTTGCATCGTTTTTGGAATTTGTTAATACACAAACCGATAGGTTAATCAGGACTATATACAGTATAATTTAATAATAAAAGTATTTATGATTTTAGCAGGAGACATTAAAAAGAACGTATGTTTGCGCATCGATGGAAGAATTTATGTTGTAATCGATTTCTTGCACGTTAAGCCAGGAAAAGGTAACACAGTCATGAGAACAAAGCTTCGTGACGTTGCCGACGGTAGAGTGCTTGAGCGTACATGGATCGTTTCTGCAAAGCTTGAAGATGTTGTTGTAGACCATCGTCAGTTCCAGTACCTTTATAAGGAAGGTGATGACTTGGTATTCATGAACCAGGAAACTTTCGAGCAGGTTACTATTCCACGTGACGTCATCACAGGAGTTGATTTCCTCAAGGAAGGTGATGTAATCCAGGCTTCTATCGATTCTTCTACTGATACAATTCTTATCGGCGAAGTTCCTGTAAAGGTTGTTTTGAAGGTTACTTACACTGAGCCAGGACTTAAGGGCGATACTGCAACAAACGCAACAAAGCCTGCAACTGTAGAAACTGGTGCACAGATCCGTGTTCCTCTTTTCATCAACGAAGGCGACCTTATCGAGGTTGACACTCGTGACGGATCTTACGTAACACGCAAGTAATCCACAAATTGACTTTTACGTGTGATTCCGCAATCTTGCGGATGACATACGATCATCAAAATAAAAAGCTGTCCTTCATTCTGAACATTGTTCTTGTGAGGACAGCTTTTATTTTTTTATTATTCGAGTCCGATGTTTATTTCGGCAGTTTGAACACTCTGCTTATTTCCTGCATCTGTTCCTGTGACATGCCGTCAGGAGTGAATCCCATATTCTTTGCGCACATGTATATCTGTGCACTCTTGTTGAGAGTATCGAGCATGTCGAATGCCTCCATTACATCATCGCCGATTGCAAAAGCACCATGCTTTTCCCAGAATACAACGTCGTAGTCTTCATCTATTGACTTGATAGTCGCTTCTGCAAGTTCTACCGAGCTTGGCAACATATATGGTACCATGCCGAGACCTCTAGGGCAGAAAGCCTTTGTTTCCGGTATCATCGACCAAAGAATGTTTGTGAGTACATCCTTCTTCATGAATTCCTTGTTGTGGCTCATAGCAACGAGCTCGATAGGGTGGGTGTGCAGCGAAGCCTTGTATGTGGAGCCTTTGCCGATGAGATAATTGTGCACGCTCAGATGAGAAGGCAGTTCCGATGTAGGATTAACCGGATTGTCTGCAATTATTACGTAGCTTTCGCAATCGTCAAGTATACGTATCACACTGCCGTTTTCCATTGGCCAACGTGCCAGGTCGCGCATTCTTCTGTTTGTACCCTTGCAGTAGAAGTAGCATCCTTTCAGATTCGGCAATGTTGTACCGATGTGCTTTACCTCGCTTATGGCAGGCATATTTTTGATACCATCGTCCACCAGGTCAGTGATGTTTATTGTGATGTTGCCTCCGTTTCTTTCTGCCCAGCCTTTCTGCCAAAGATAGCCTGCAACTTCGGCCACCTTCATAACTTCTTTTTCCAGTGCAGGGCGTCCATTAAGAATTGATTCCATTTTATTCTGCTTTTATTTTTTATTTGTTGATTTCTTATGTTTGCAGATGCAAATATACTGCTTTCATGCTTTTATTTCAGCAGTTGAGGCAGGAATGAAGATACTATCAGTACGATGAGTCCTGTCACCAACACCAGAATAGTTTTGCTTGAGCATCCTTTCCATTCCTTCAATATAATTCCCCATACGTTAGAGAATGTCACATTGAGGGCCATCAAAATACACCAGCTGAATGCTATAAGCACCGGTGCTTCAGCCAAGAATCCTTTTCCAAGGCTCAGTCCGAAGAATTGTGAGTACCACAGCAGACCGGCAAGTGCACAGAATGCGGCGTTGTTGCCCCAGAGCTCTGCTTTGCCATAATCGCCGAATGTCTTGTTCTTTGCGTTCTGATAGAAGCAATAAACTGCATTTGTTATGAAACCTCCAGTTGTGACCATCAGAGTTGCCGGCAGAGTTTTGTAAATGTCTGCAGTCTGGTCGTCGAAATTGAGGTCTGCACCATATCCAAGACCGATGCTGAAACATGCACTCATGAATCCTGCCAACAAAGCTACTGCAATGCCTTTTGGGAAGTTGAAGTCTTTGACAGCTTCTTTCTTTTCTTCTTCGCTGAGTGCAGATGCTTTCATGCTTCCCGCAACACCTATGATGGCGATACCGATAAGTGTCACCACAACGCCGGTTATGACAGGAGCAGTCAGGTCACCTGTGTTTCCTGTAAATATCGGTGTAAGTATTGTTCCAAGTCCGGCACATGTACCCAAGGCGATGCTTTGGCCCAGCGCCACACCAAGATATCTCATTGACAGACCGAAAGTCAAACCGCCTACGCCCCACAATATTCCGAAGAACAGTGACTGCAGCGATGCAGTAGGATTGGCTGCATATATTTCAAAAAGGCTGTGTCCTTCCGGCACTGCAAGCATTGCGCCCAGAAGAGGGAAGATAAGCCATGCAAACACTCCCTGCACAATCCAGTAAGATTCCCAGCTCCAATCCTTGATCTTGTTGATAGGAACATAACAGCTCGACTGGCAGAAAGCTCCGATGGCAATAATAAGCAGTCCTATGATTATCATTTTCTACTATCCTTTATATAAGTATAAGTCCCAATGCCGGCATCCAGCATCATTTTTACATGATTGCACAATGTCGGCATCGGGGCATAAGATTATCTTTACTTATCTCTTAGATGTTACCTCAGCTTCGTACTTTTCAACTTCAGGTATGAATGTTTCTCCTACAGGTACATTGTTTCTGAGACAGAACTCATCCCAAACAGCATTCCAAGGCAATGACTTGCTTTCTTCCAAAAGTGCGAGACGTTCGAAGAGCTGATTGTTGAGCTCATACTTGCGCAAAGTGTCGAGCGGTTCAAGGAGAGCCTGAAGCAGACACTTCTGAGTAGCGCGTGAACCTATAACGTAGGCACCGATTCTGTTGATTGATGCATCGAAATAGTCGAGTCCGATATGTACGCGGTCAAGTGCGTCGCATCTTACGATTTCCTTGCACAGCTCGAGAGTATCGTCGTTCATTATTGTTACGTGGTCAGAATCCCATCTTACCGGACGGCTTACGTGGAGCATTATCTCTGGAGTGTAGAGGAGCAGAGACGAAATCTTGTCGGCAACGATTTCTGTTGGATGGAAATGACCAGTGTCGAGAGTGACAATTTTCTTTCTGCTTGTTCCGTAGCCGATGTAGAAGTCGTTTGAACCTACTGTGTAGCTTTCCAGACCGATACCGAACACTTTCGATTCGATGCAGTCCTTCATGTGCTCATATTCTTTCTCGAAAATCTGGTCGAGCGAATCCTTGAGAAGTTCGCGGTAATACATTCTGTTGACAGTGAGATCCTTGCTTCCGTCGTGTACCCAGAGGTTCATTATACAAGGGTCGTTCTGAGCTTTACCCATTTCTTCAGCTATGGCACGGCATCTCTTTGTATGCTCAATCCAGAAGTCACGTATAGACTTGTCAGGGTTTGCCAATGAGAGGTTTCCGCTCTTAGGGTGAGAGAATGAAGTGGAGTTGAAGTCAAGCTTCATGTTGTGTTCCTTACCCCATTCAATCCATCCTGCAAAATGCTTAGGTTCAACCTGATCGCGGTCAACGAACTCGTTTCCGAATTCTCCGTATATTTCGTGCAGGTTAAGGCGATGGTTTCCTGGTATCATTGATGCAGCCTTGAGGATGTCCTGTCTGAGTTCATCAATGTTTCTTGCCTTGCCGGGGTAGTTGCCTGTAGCCTGTATACCGCCTGTGAGATCTCCTCCGAGATTCTCGAATCCGGTAACGTCGTCAGCTTGCCAGCAATGAAGGCTGAGCTGTATATTCTGCAGTTTCTCTATTGCCTTTTCTGTGTCAACACCTATGGCTGCGTAGCGCTCTTTTGCTACTTCGTAAGCCTTCTTGATCAATTCTTCTTTCATGTTTTTGAAGTATTAAGTTATAAAGTTTTTTATTTGTTTGTTGTTAGATATCTTCTCTGTAAACGCTCAAGTACTTTTCATAAGCGCTGTCCCATTTCTCCTTGTCCTTTGGCATATATGTCTGAAGCGATACCGAATTGGCAACGATGCGTCGCATAGCAAACATGTCTTCCACCATACCCGATGCCTTGGCCTGCATGAGCATGTTGCCCATGGCAGTTCCTTCCACAGGACCGCATACCACCGGTATTCCGACTGCATTTGCCGTAAACTGCATCAGGTAGCTGTTGTATGTACCGCCTCCGATTACGTGCAGCTTGTCTATGCTGAAAGGTGCAAAATCTTTCAGGTAAGCCATAACCTGCCTGTAGCGCATAGCAAGACTCTCGAAGATGCAGCGGCTTATTTCCTTGTATCCTTCTGGCACCTTCTGTCCTGTTGTTCTGCAATAGTTTTTTATGGCTTCAACCATCGATTCAGGGTTGGCAAAGCATGGTGAATCAGGGTTTATGAAACATGCAAATTCTTCTGCTTCCAGACTGTCGCGATTAATCTGGTTTATGTCTGTCGGTGCATCTTTCCATTCTTTCCTGCATCTTTCCAACAGCCACATTCCGCATATATTTTTTAGAAATCTTGTTGTACCTTCTATTCCGCCTTCGTTGGTGAAGTTCTTTGCGAAACTTTCATCGCTGATGATGGCATTCTTAGTTTCGATGCCAAGGAGCGACCATGTACCGCAACTGAGATATGCGAAGCGTTCGTTCTCTGCAGGGACTGCTGCTACGGCCGAACCTGTGTCGTGACCAGCTACGGCAACTACGTCTACCGGACCTAAGCCTGTAATCTTCTGAACCTCTTTGGTCAGAGTTCCCACCTTTTCGCCTGGATTGACGTATCTTCCGAAAAGTTCTTCCTTCAGTCCTATGACTTCTATCAGTTTCGGATCAATCTTTCTGGTTTCAGGATTCAGCATCTGGCTTGTCGACAAAATTGTGTATTCGCATACAGCCTCGCCTGTGAGCATATACATCAGTGCATCCGGCATGAAAAGAACCTTGTCTGCCGCTTCGAGTGCCGAGTCGTGGTTCTTGCGCATTGTAGACAGCTGGAACAGTGAGTTGAAGTTCATGAACTGTATACCTGTTCTTCTGTAAACTTCTTTTTTGTCTACCAGCTTGAAATATTCGTCCATCGCGTCCGAAGTGTGAGGGTCGCGGTAGCAGTATGGCGTGCGCAGTACGCCGCCGTCCTTGCCGATGCACACGAAGTCAACACCCCATGTGTCGATGCCTATGGATTCAATCTTTATCTGTTCCTGGGCTACGATTTTGAGACCGTTTATGATTTCGTTGTATAGCGCATAAATGTCCCAGTAGAAATGCCCGCCTGTCTGTATTATGTTGTTGGGAAATCTGGTGAGTTCGCGCTGTGTGAGTTTACCGTCAGCTATGGAGCCTAATATGGTTCGTCCGCTGGTTGCGCCGAGATCAACGGCAAAGAAATTTTTGTTTTCCATTTTTATGCATTAGATGTTAATGGGAAAATAAGTTTTTTTCAATGGAAGGTTTTAGGGTTTCTTTCATTGTGTGGCTGTTAAGATTGTTGCCTACCTCACACCCTGCATGGTGTAATGTCGGTCTGCAAGCCTTCTCTGCACGCCCAAATATAGTAAAAATACAGTAAACAGATGTCCATTCAAGTTTTTTTAAATTTATGACATCGATTTACTTACGAAAAAAAATAAAGCCGGACCTTCAGATACCTTGGTCCGGCTTTATTTTGCTGTAAGTTTATCGCTTAATTCTTGGCAATCTTGTACATCATGAATGTCTTGGCTGGAATTGAAACATTCATCGTATTTCCGTTTACAGTGAGCTCAGATGTTTTAGGAACATACTTCTCTGGATTGTCGAGCGAGTTGTCGCCGTCCATGTTGTCTGCACTGTATGAGGTCTGTGTGCCTTTGTAGGTGTTCTTGCTCTTCAGCCCCTTCAGGTTGAAGGTAACAGACTGTGCCTCACTTCCTGTGTTCGCAATCTTTATGATGACTTCATTGCTTTCCTTGTCGAATACGGCACTAGCAAACAGACCGTTCTGTCCCTGCTGTCCGCTAACAGGTTTGTCGTCCATTGTAAGCTTCAAGACGTTTGTACCCTTGTTCTTTGCGTACATCTGCTGAACATAGTATGAGCAAGTCTTGAATGAACGGAGGTTGTCGTACCAGATGAGGTCTGGTCTCCACTGCCATCCGTCGACGTGTGCGAACAGAGGTGCATAAGTAGCCATCTCAACAACATCGGCGTTGCGCTCGAGTCCTGTCATGAATGCTGCCTCATAGAGAGCTGCCTCAAAATGGTTCCATTTCTTGCCCTTGCCGTGGCATGCATACTCGCCTGCAAATACCTTTGTGCCCTTGCGGTCGTAGTTGTCGTATCGTGAACCCTGGCTGAGGAACCACTGCTCGTTTCTGTAGAAGTGCTCATCTACGAGGTCAACCTTGAGTTTTCTCATTTCCGGCCACAGGTAGTCGAAGTCTTTGCCTTCTGAGTTTGGACCTGATGAACCGATGAGTTTGATGTCTGGATATTTCTTTCTTACCTGTTCTACGAAAGGCTTGAGGTTTTCAGGATAGATTTCGCCCCACTGCTCGTTTCCGATAGCAACGAACTTGAGGTTGAACGGTGCCGGATGACCCATGTCGGCACGAAGTTTCGCCCATTTGTTCTTTGCCGGATCACCGTTGGCGAACTCAATGAGGTCGATGACATCGTCGATGTACGGCTGAAGGTCTTTTACAGCAACGTGCTTGTCGCTTCTTTCTGAACCGTTCTGATATTCGCAGGAAAGACCTACGTTGAGCACAGGAAGCGGTTCTGCTCCTATTTCTTCAGACAGCAGGAAGTATTCGTAGAAACCGAGACCGTAGCTCTGGAAATAGTCAGGATAGAGTCTGTGTGCGAAAGTATAGTTCCAGCGGTTCTCGTTCAGAGGTCTGTTTTCTACAGGACCTACCGAGTTCTTCCACTGATATCTGCTTTCGAGATCTGTTCCTTCAACGATACATCCGCCTGGGAATCTGAACACACCCGGTTTCATGTCGTAGAGAGCCTGTGCGAGATCCTTGCGCATGCCGTTTTCGTGTCCCTTCCATGTGTCTTTAGGGAAAAGACTCACGTGTTCCAGATCTATATAGCCTCCGCCGGAGTGCATGATTCTGAGTGTTCCGCGTTCAACTGTCTTGTTGGCCTTGAGCACGAGCTCATATTTTTTCCACTCTTTGGAGTTAACCTTGAGAGTCTGCTCGGCGAACTGCTGGCTTTCATCCATAGAATGAGGGTCGCAGAGAGATACACGCACGCTTGCTTCCTTGCCGTCCGGAACTCGTGCCCACACGCTGAAGCGGTATTCTTCGCCGTTCTTGTATCCTATTCCGAAGAATCCTTCGTTCTCCAGACCTGATCTTTTTTCTCTGTGGCCAGAGTATCCGATTCTGACATAGTGCGGATTCTTGTCGAACGGTCCGTCGTTCATCAGTTTGATGTTGCCGAAGACTTTCCAGCCCATGTAGTGGTCAGGAAACTCGAACGAACGGTTCTTTATCAGTTCCGCATATAGTCCGCCGTCTGCGGCGAAGTTGATGTCCTCAAAAAATATTCCATACATCGTAGGCTGTATGGAAGCACCCAACTTGGACGTGTTGACGTCGATTGTGTTGGTTGCAGTCTGCGCATTGATACACGCAGCGATGCCGAATGAGGCTAGAATTGTGCCTAGTCTTTTCATGTCTCTAATAGTTTTATGTTTGTAATTGATAGTTTTTTACGGTATTAGGTATAATTCGTCTGTGTTTTGTTTCTCTTGCAGAACAAGTTTCCGGCTGTAGAGAAATGCATGAATCGTATACATGCAATATGTATGCAAAAATACTATAAACTGCACAATTTTCAAATCAGAATGCACTTTTTTGTCTTTTAATGCGCTTTTAATGCGCAAGTACATAAAATCCGAGGGCTCGCAGATTGAACTGCGAGCCCTCGGACTACCGTTTGTGAGCCCCTGCGATTTTCACTTTGAGCCTTTGACGTGAAATCTGTAGTGGCCCGAAAGAACATTGATTTTTATGTGCATTCCGTCTTCTGCAATTTCAGCTTTGCGTATGTTTGCTTTTTCGAGCGGCAATCCGCTTTCACTTATCATATTAAGGTTTGATGCCGGAAGTATTATGTCGGCCTCTGTGTTGGCAGGTATTTCTGCTTCAACCTCAATGCCGTCGTTGCTTTTCGACCATCGGCATACTATATTGCCGTATGGCGATTCGTAGGAAGTGGATGCCTGATTGACCCCATCGACCATCTGCGGATAAATCACCGCTTTTCTGTATCCGTTCGACTCGTCGTCCTGCCTGATGCCTCCGAGTCCGCTGAAGAACCACTCCATAAGGTGGCCCAGCATACAGTGGTTGTTCGAAACGAATCCGTAAGCCTGCCATGATTCAGTCAAGGCCGTTGCACCGTAGGCAAGTTGCCATCCGTATCCCGGAGTGTCGTATTTGGTGTTCATCTTATATATTATCTCCGAATCGCCGTTGTCTTCAAGTGCTTGAAGAAGGTATCTGTAGCCGATATCGCCAGAAGTGAGGGCATAGTTTCTGTCGCGGATGTCTTTTACGAGGTTTTTGTATACCGCTTCGCGTTCAGATTCTTCCACCAGACCGAAATACAGCGATATGGCATTTGCCGTCTGGCTGTTGCGGTCGTAGTATTTGCCTTCGGCGTTGTAGAACTTGCTGTTGTAGGCTTTCTTTATTTTTTCAGCCAGTTCGGCAAAGTTCTTCTTGTCGTCCTCGTATCCGAGAATATCTGCAACCTTCTGCATGATGGTGGCATTGTAGAAGAACATTGCTGTTGCAGTCACTCCGTTTGATGTCAGTTGGGCATATCCTGGATTTTTAGGTCCAAGATCGTACCAGTCGCCAAGACCGTACTGGATTATTCCACCATCGGAACGGGAAGAGAGATAGTCGAGATATTTTTTCATGTCTTGGTAGTATTCGGCCATCAGATCGGTGTCGCCGTACCAGCGATATACGTACCACGGAAGTATGATGAATGCACTGCCCCATTCCGGAGAGTCTTCGAAACCGCCTGCGAATCGGACGTATTCCGGTGCGATGGACGGAATTGTTCCGTTTGAAGTCTGCGAATCTCTCATGTCGTTCATAATCTTTCGATATAGTCCGTCGAGCTGGTAACGGTAGTTCATGGAATACATCATGAGGTGGGCTACTTCAAGCCATCCCAGTTTTTCGCGATGAGGACAGTCGGTAAGTATGCTCGCCATATTGCTTCTTATGGCCCAGTCGATGAGATTGTAAGTCTTGTTGAACATCGGAAGCGAACAGCTGAAATGTCCTGATTCAACAGCTGAACTTGTGGTGTGCAGTCCGGTCACTTCCAACGATTCCATGTCGGCATCGCCTGATACTTCTACGTAGCGGAATCCGTAATAGGTGAACTGTGGCTGCCATGTCTCTTCGCCTTTGCCGTTGAGGGTGTATTTCCAATAATATGGTCCGCCGGATGCATTTTGATTTACAGTACTGTCGCTGTTGAGCAGTTCGCCGGGATTGATGACGAGATGTTGTCCGTTTTCACCTTTTACTTTAAGTTTGATTATGCCCGAAAAGTTTTGCCCGAAATCAAAAATCCAGTTGCCTTTGCTGTTTTTGTATTTCCTTACTGTCGGGAGCACGTCTCTTACCTTCAGAGGCGGTGACTGCTGATGGACCATGCGTGCATGGCATGAAGTAATTACCGGAGTGCTCCATCTGCTGTCGTCAAATCCAACTTGTTTCCAAGATTCCGGCAGAATGCGTGCATCGAAATCTTCGCCTCCGTATATGCTGGAGTAGGTGATCGGGCCTGAACATGTTTTCCAGCTTCTGTCTGTAACAATGGTGTCAGGGCTGCCGTCGTTGTATGTTATCACAATGTAAGCTCTGAGTTTTGGAGCACCGTAGGATATGAGCTGTTTGAAATAGCGTTCGCGAGGGACATTGTAGAAACCGTTGCCGAGCATCACAGACAAGGCATTTTCACCATGTTTAAGCATGGATGTGATGTCGAAGGTTTCGTAAAGAACTGTTTTGGAGTACTGTGTCCATCCTGCATCAAGAAAATTGTCGCCAGCTTTATTCCCGTTTATGAAGAATTCGAAATGTCCAACGCCTGATATATGGGCAATAGCCTGACTGATTTCCTTTTTTACAGATATGCTTTTGCGGAATACTGGTATTTTGTAATTGCCCACCATGCGGTTTCCAATCTTGGATTGGACTTCTGGCGAATGGATGCCGGGAATAAGATTTTTATCAGAATCGTCGTTTTCTAGTGCAATCCATTCAGAACCTTTCCAATCTTCCTGACTGAACATTCCGGTCACGAAACTTTCTGTCTGGCTCCATTCGGACGCTTTACGGTTTTCGTCCCAAATTTTCACTTTCCAGTAATATCTTGTGGAGGACTTCAACGGTGCACCTTCATATTTGACCATAACGGATTCACGAGTACGGCGTTTGCCTGAATCCCACACGTTGCCATTGTCGGCATCAAGCTTTTCGCGAGAGTCGGCTACGAGAATTCTGTATGCGCTTTGTATGAAACCTCTTTTTTCTGATGCTGTTTTCCAACTGAAGGATATAGGAATCTTGTCTATGCCTATGGATTCACGTTCGCCATTGCAAGATGTTTCGTAGATGCTGAAAGTCTTTATGTCTTTGCTTTCGGCTATGACAGCTGTTGTCAGGACTGCCAGGAAAAAAAGAAATCTTAATGTCTTCATTGTGGACCTTTTTAGGTTTATATGTATGTTGGTTGTTAAGGTATATGCATGATTGTAGTCTGCAGTTATGCAGATACAGAAGCACATGTGCAAATATATTCCAAATGATGACGTTAAGATTGTAATTTATGATACAGGTGTTTTGTTTTTTGATATTGTAGTCACAAGTTTGGCTGTGCTACAGGAGGTGATGGTTCAATCGTTTTTTTGGCGTATGGCATATCTTTGCCTGTATTCTGTAGGTGTGGTATGTGCAAGACGCCTGAATACGGTTGTGAAATATGCGGTACTGCCGAATTGCAGTTTGTATGTTATTTCCTTTATGCTCATGTCTGTTTCGGCAAGCAGTTCTTTGGCTTTCTTGATTCTCAAGGACAACATATAGTGTACGGGCGAAATGCCAGTGTAGTCCTTGAAGCTTTTTCTGAACCATGAATAGCTCATATTGATTTGACGTGCTATGTCTTCAGGTGTAATGTCTGTTGTAAGATTTTCTCGTATGATAGCTTGGGCCTGGCGTATTGATTTTGACTGCTGGTTTGTGTTTGTCGGATTGTTCTTGTCGTAGTATAGTGTCATGGTAAGTATCATCTCTGCTGTGCAGGCCAGGACATTCTGGTACATAGGCTGTTCACGTTCGGCAACGCTGATTGCCTTTATGAACATGTCTACGATGTCTTCTCTTACGCCTATCCTGAAAATGTCTTTTTCGATAATGTCCTTTGAAAAGCGCATTTTCATGATATCTCCATTGAAACCGATCCAATATTCCTGCCATCCGGTTTCCGGGGCCGGCTTGTAGCTGTGCCATACTCCGGGTCTGAGCAGTATCATATCGCCTTGTCGGATTTCTGTCGATTCTTTAGGCGATTTGAAAAATTGTCCTCCGCCTCTGGATATGTATATGAGCTGATAGCTGTTTATAACTCTTCCTTGTGCAACATTGAAACTGAAATTGTCGGGATGACCTTTCGGTGGATAGACGCCATATTGAGCTGGGATATCTGTACATCCCAATGTGTCGACAGTGATTCCCCACGCCTTATCTGATTCGTTTGCTACAAAATAGTGCTTTGCATTGCTTATGCTCATATCTGCATTGTTTTTGGTATTGTTGATGATTCTCACCGTATGTGATGGAAAAAGAGAAGGGGACACGGCATTGGTGGTGCCGTATCCCCTTTTCGTGAAGTTTGCTCATTTACGGATGCATCTGTATGCTGTGTAAAGATTGGTCCGGATATGGCTTATTTTGTAACCTTCATTGTCTCGCGCGCATTTCCATGCTTTATGGACAAGATGTAAATGCCTTTCGGCAAAGTACTGTTGCTTCTGAAGTATTCTTCTACATTAGAGTATTCTGTGCTGAATGTGAAGAGTGTAATTCCATTGATGCTGGTTGCTGTAACTTCTACAATCTCGTCAGAAGCAATGTTGGAGATGCCTGTTGAAGCCTTTATGAACAGGAGTCCTTCACTTATACGGCTTGTATCCCATTCAAGGCCTTTTGGAAGCTCTTCAAGGTCGAACTTAGGCGTTCCGCTGAATGAAGTGCATTCCCAGACTCTTATAGAATCGCCTTCTTTAGGAGTGTATGAAGAAGAGAGAGACAACTTGATGGTTCCATTCATCGTGAGCCTGCTTACTCCCTTGATGCTTGTACCTCCGGTATTGGCAGCTGTTGCACATGACCTCATTGCGATTCTGTATGTTGAATTGGTACCGAATGTCACTGGCCTGTTGTTGAATTGGATGTAACCGCTTGCAGAAGTGGATGTGATGCCGACCTGGAGGTCGCCATTGATTGTTGCAGACGAATTCTTGAGCGGTGCTCCGGTCTTGGTTACTCCTGAAAGTATTGTACCTTCATTTACTCTCAGAACTCCAGTTCCAAGTGTACCTCCGCTTGAAAGTGACAATTCTCCTTCAGATACAGTCGTTGAACCGCTGTAGCTGTTGTCGGCCGATACAGTCATCTTTCCTTCTCCGGCTTTTATGAGAGATGAATTTGTTCCTGTAATTGTGGCTTCGAGTCTGAAGTTGTCTTCATTTCCGATTTTCCATGTGTTGTTGTCTCCGCCGAGAGTACCGTTGCCGGTAACTTTGGCTATGGCAAATGTCTTGGCTGTGTTTGTTACTTTTGCTCCTGAACTCAAATCGAGAGTTGCATAAGGCATTCCATAACCGTTGTCGAAGGTGAAGTCGTATCCTGAAGCTGTTGTGGCTTTCAACGTTCCTTTGAATTGCGACCAGTTGCCTTTTAGGTAGCTGCGGACCCATGGAAGATAGATCGTGAGCGTACCTTCTCCGGTAAGTGCTCCCTTGTAGTCGCATCGGCTGTCGAGTCTCCATGTGCCGCTTTTGCCTTTTGGTACGTATACATTGGCATTAGATGTACTGTAAGAGCCGTTTCCGTCATAGTCCTGAAGAGTACCTCCTTGGAGCTCGTAGTTGTTTGTAGCCGAAATTCCATCTGTTGCTATGGCAAGAGTGCCGGATTTAACTATAATCTTTTTGAGTGAACCGTTTGAGTGCAGCAAAAGCTTGCCGTTTCCTTCCTTTGTCAGTTCATTGCCGGAGAATGCTTCGTCCATTATGAAGTCATAGTTGGACTTTATAGTACCACCGCCTTCTCCAATCTTTATAGGAGAGCTCAGTTGTACGGCGGCTGTTGCTTCAAGAGTTCCTCCGTTTTCGATAACGAACTTATTGGCTTCAGTTGTTACGCCTCCGAGGTTTCCTGTTGCATTGTACTGGTTTGCAAGTGCACTTACCTTTACAGTTCCTCCGCTGATGGTATTTCCTCCGGTGTAGCTGTTTGTAGTTTTGATTGTGAGTGTACCTTCTCCTGACTTCTTGAGTGCTGCATTGCCGGATATGCTTCCATTGCCGCTGAATGTGTAGTCTTTAGAACTGTTGATTTCAAATATGCCAGGTGTTACTTCCTCGTTGATTGTAACATTGAACACTGATGCTTCGTCGTTGAAAGTGACGTTGTCGCCTGTTACGAATATGTCAGCTTCCTGTGTTGATGCATTCTTGAAGTTTTCGCTTTGTGCAAAATCCCAGATGCTGCTTGATGCTCCTGTCCAGATTGTGCTTGCTGCGCTTCTGAGTTCTTCGACAACAAGATAAAGATTGTTGCCGTCGCTTTCAATATTGTGCTTTACACCGTCCAGGCCTTCAATGGTGAATATGCTTGTGTCGATGTCTGACAGATTGCCTATTGTGGCAATGAGATATTTTCCTGGTGCTGGCTTTTCTGCACCTTCAAGGTTGTGCTGGACAAATTCAATTATTGGTGTTGTGTATTCTGGTGCTATGTTCCAGTCAATCTTTCTGAGAGAAACAGATTCTGCTTTGACTACATCTGCAGTCATGTCTTCTGAATATATACCTATGACGAGGCGTGAACCGAAGTCCATTTCCAGTTTGTCAACTTCAACATTGCCTTTGTTGTCGCCTCCAGGACACAGTTTTGAACCGTATTCCATCTTGATTCCGTTCTTGAAGACTCCTCCGTTGGTGTTGAGAGTTGTGAATCTGTTGAGCCATACGTGGCTTTTTTCCATAGTACCGTCGAAATTCAATGTTCCGGCCCAGATATTTGTTTCGCCTGAATATGTTTCAGTGACATTAGGCAATGTCAATATACCGTCACCCTGCTTTACAAGGCGCATTTCGCCTGTAAATGCACCTCCTGTAAGTGTGCATGTGAAGTACTGTGTGGTGATGTTGTCATTGTCGTCGTGGCCCTGAACCCATGATGGTGCATTTATTGTTGTTATGTAAGGTGATGCACCATCTGCTATATTCACGGTAATGTCGCTTGTTTCATATATAAGTATATGCTTGTCGTTAGAGCTGGCGTCGACGGTTCCGCCGTTGCCAACAAGGGTTCTTCCATTGGTCATGATTGGTGGCGGTGCAATTGTTATGCCTTCAAGCTGACCCAAGAAATAGCTTGTGTGAGGTGGCTGGTTGTATCCGCACATCTGCCACATGACGCCTTGTCTGTACTGCATGTCGTGGAGCAGTGTATAATTGCGCCATTCAGTAGGAATTGTAGTTGTGTAGATTCTGAGCACCATGTCTGTCTCATCGCGCAGAACTACTTCCTCGCGCCAGTCGCCGAAAAGGTCTGCCTGAAGACTTGCTGTACCTTTGGTGCCGTTGTTTGTCAGCGCACCGTTGAAAGTTGTGATGGCATCCCAGCTTCCGTATTTTACTATGCGAGGTTCATAACCTACATTGTTGGTACAGCTTGAGTAATTGAATGTTTCCTCACAGAGGTCTCCATCCCAGTAAATACGGAAGTTCTGGTCAATACCTGTTTTTGTACCTCCTGAAATTGTTTTATAGTTTACGCAGCTTATGATTCCTTCAGAGTGGGCGGATGCAGCTATGGCACCAGGATACAGTTCTGTGAACTTTCCTGCTATTGCACGTCCGTCGTCTCTTCCTCCAGTTTCTCTGAACAGAATCTGACTTGTTGTTGCGTCACGATAATTGTTGCTTGGACTGGATTCGTTGCATGCAAAGATTTCCTGTCCGTGGCGGTATGGGTCTAAGTCGGAACAGTGCTGTGCATCGCCGTGTCCGAGTCCAGTTGTGCTGAGGCCGTGCCCGTTGTCGTCGATGACCATTGAGCCGTATACGATTTCATCGCGTCCGTCCCAGTCGACATCAGCTATTCCGTAGTTGTGATATCCTTGGCCGAACCACTGACCGCTCAATGGGCTATTCCATCTCCAACGAAGGTTGAGCTGGTGGCTGGAAGGATCCACATCGTATGCTGCCATGATGTGCTTTGTGTATATACCTCTTGCAAGGAATATGCTAGGCTTCTTGCCGTCAAGATAAGGAGCACCGAAGAAGTATTTTGATGAACGGTGTCCGTAGCCGTCGCCCCAATCGTCTGCTTTTCCTCTTTCGAGAGGATATTTCATCACCTGGTACGGTTCACCAGTTTCACCATTCAGGTAAAGAAGAAATTCATCACCTGTATTGGTGTATGTCATGTTGGCTGTATGGGAAATGGTGTTTCTGGTGTTTATCTTCATGTTTCCGACATTGGTAGTACCGTTCTTGTGATGGACTATCATGCCGTCTGCTCCTCTGAGTACGACTTCAGCTTTTCCGTCTTCGTCCCAGTCGAATGCTACAATGTTTGTTTCGACATTGCTTCCGCTGACCATATTCGGACCGCAATCAATGCTCCAGAGCTTTGTTCCATCAAGCTTATAGGCTTCAAGCTGTGTATAGGCTGAGTCGTTGTTGACAGGGTAGAGGTCTGCGACGTCCTTTCTGTTGAGCCTCTTGACAATTAGTTCCATTTCACCGTCACCGTCAAGATCTGCAGCGCTCACATCGTTTGGCTCATACCATGATGTTATGTCTGTACCTCTTCTCGACAGCACATTCTGAAGCTTGACTTCCATGTAGTTCTTGTCCCATGGTGCGACTTCCTTGCACTGCTCCTGTTCCTTGCCTCTTACGACGGCACTTACTGTGTACTTGCTTCCAGTGTTTCCTCCCTCATCGGTGAAATTTGATACATTCAGCGGTGCTTCATTGAGCTTCTTTCCGTCTCTGTATACATTATACTCTACATCGTAGTATTCCTCACCAAGTATGCGCCAGCTGAGGAATACGCCTTTGGTGGTCTTAACTGCTGTAAGTCCACGATCAAGAGACTCCATTTTGCGTTGCGCCCATCCGGACATGCAAAATGACGTCAACAGTAATAGCGATAAAACTTTTTTCATAAGATTGATTATTGATTATGTGTTTTGTTAGAAAAGTGTTTTCTGCTTTTTTATCAGCTAACTTAGGCCAATTCATTTTTGGCAATAAAGATACGAGTTTTTCTGCATATTGGGTCTCCGTGTTTGCTTTTTATCAATAAAATCCTTACTTTTTATGGTTATTTGTCTTGGTTGACATTTATCTTATCTTTGTATGGATATGTCATAAAGCGGAATATTCTCCGTTTGTAATCATATCTGTCACATTAATTATTAGATGATGTGACAAATTGGGAGGCAGATGTGATTTTATATTTCTTTTTGGTCGGTACATCATTAAATACGGTTTTGATATTTTATATTTTGCGTCCGTATCGCTGAACGCCTTACTTTGTATATGAACGGCCTTTTTTACGGATAAGATGCCCAAAAAAGGTTTTATGACGTCTTTTTAGTGTTTGTAAAGGTGAAAAAATGAAAAAATGCACTTTTTGGCAGAAAAAAGAACAAAATATCTTGTGATGGAATAAATAAAAAATGTACTTTTGTAACCGTTAGCGAAACGGAATGGATTTTGCATTCCTGCCGACGCTTAAACAATAGATATGTGAGCCGTATTTATATTATACGATATAACTATAATAGAATAGTTCTTCGTAAATATTTAGAAATATAATTTTCATGGGACGCGCTCATTGTTGCAACTTGCTGTTTTTATAATCTTTTTAGTTGTGCAATGAGATTATGTCGTGAGACATGGGTCCAACCCCCAAATGTAATTATTAAAATTCACCCTGCTGTTCTTGCGTCGTGACGACGCGAGGACAGTTTTTTTTATAAGCATTTCGTGTGATTTTAGTTTTGAACTATATTTGTATTATTTGCGATAGTGCATAAACCTTTTTATCTTTAATTTTATGAATGAACATTTTGATGATTTGAAATTCCACAGACTATTGTCTTCAGAGGATGCCTTGTTTGGGCAGTTCTCTGAGCTTTTTCAGTCTTCTTTTCCTGTAAATGAGAGGCGTCCGTTGGAATCTCTGAAAAAGATCATTAGTGATGAATCTGATGTTTACTGCGATGCAGTACTTAGAAATAATGTTTATGTAGGTTTGTTGGTGTATTGGGATTTTGCTGATTTTGTGTATGTAGAGTATTTGGCAGTTGATCCTGATATTCGTGGAGGTGGAATAGGAGCGCGTATATTGTCGCAATTGAGGGATGGTGTGCGTAAGCCTGTTGTGCTTGAAGTGGAACCTCCGTTTAATGAACTTGCAAAAAGAAGAATCGGGTTCTATGAGAGAAACGGTTTTGTTCTTTTGGATAATGAATATTTTCAGCCATCGTATGGGCTGGTACCGGGATTGGAACTTAAACTTATGTCTTCCGGTAATTTGGCATTGGAAATCTCAGAAGTGATAGATGTAATTCATCGTAGGGTTTACGATGTTAAGAAGTGACTTCAGATTGCATAAAAAAAAGAACTGCACTCGCGATTCTATTCGAATGTCGGGTGCAGTTCTTTTATATTATTTCTTGTTGTCTTTTGAAAAATCCTTGCTGAAAGTGTTCCATACTTTCATGACAGAACTCTTGTTCCTAAGCAAAATCTCTGCTGATCGTGTGAAGGACAAGTATTGTTTACGTTTTTCTTTGTTGAGGTGGTTCAATATGTTCCTTTCTGTGACCTCAAACAAGTCGTCTCCTTTTATGAAATAAAAGACGTTCTTTGTAGGAACAGGATCTTTCTCCGGAGATGGGTTGTAGGAACCTATCATGTCGATAGATATGCTGTTGAACAGACCTCCTCCGTCAAGTGTGAAGTCGGACATATTTCTTATGTCATTTTTATTTCTGTCCAACTCCTCCTCGTTGACGGTCAGAACATGTATGACTTTTCCGACCTCGTCCTCATGGATTATCTTTCCGAACATTCCGTTGACCGGAATAAATGTGGCGTCCTTGAACTCTATTCTCAATACCGTGCCCGGATAGGCCTCCATCATTGTGTCGTTCTGAACATACCATAGTCTCTGTGAGCCTATATGAATGTTGCAAGGAACTATTGTCTTCTTTATGTTTAGGAGGCCTGTATATACGGTTGCCGGCATGAATCGCTTGTTGACAAACGGCCATTCACCTGTTGGTCTCCATGGTTCTTGAGATTCATTGTCTTGCGCATGCACTTGTATGCCGGTGCATGAAAGCGCAAATGCCATGATGGCTGCTAATATAAGTCTGCCTCCTTTCATATAAGTGATCTCCTTATTAATTATCTAACCTTTATTACGAGATATTTCGAGATGCTCCAGAATTTTGTCGGATTTGTGATTCTGAGCGTATATTCTCCTTTGGCATCTTTCAAGAGGGAGTATGTGCCTGACGGATGCGCTGTCATGAGCTTTGCCGACTTTGAACCTAATGGAATTACTGTTGTCTTTCTGATGTCTATCTTTGTAAAGTAGTCCTTGTCGAAATCGTTAGTTGTCAAAGCTTTGCCTCCGACGAGTATGCGGCGTTCCTTAAGCTCGCTGTTTGTACCGAATACATACCATGCGGTGTTCAGCTGTTCGTCCTGAGTTTTGGCGATACGTGCATTCATATCGCTTTCCTCCTTGATCTTTGTGTTTTCGCTTGTCAGGTTTGTGACAGAGTCGCCAAGCTGCGCAATCTGTATGTCTTTTGCAGAAAGCTGGGCTCTGAGATCTTCAATCTCCTTGTTTTTCTCGTTGAGCTGTGCCGTAAGGCTGTTCACTGCATCTTTGAATTTTGCAGCATTGATTGAGCTGTTTTTCAGCTTCTTCTGCAGTTCTTCAATGAGTTTCTGGTTTTCAGCCATTGTTTCTTCTATGAACTGCATGTTTTCCTGTATGTTCTGTACGGTGCTGTTGTTTTCAGCATTCTCGCTGAGCATGTTCACTCTTCCCTGAGCCTCGTTGATGCGGTTGAAACCTTCCTGTATTTCATTGAATGTTCCCATCAAGTCGTTCAGTTCGTTGTCCTTCTGGTTGATTACAGTCTGGAGCGAGTCTGTTTCTTTCTCTGCGGTGTTGTTCTGATTCCCGTTTTGTGTGCAGGAGGCCATTACGGCTATTCCGGCAACCAGCAAAAAGATTTTCTTCATACTATCCTTTCTTTTAATTGTTTCTTTATTTTCTTGTTTGTCAAAATGCTATGTATTGTGAAGTGTTTCTGACACCTTTTTCTAATAGGGTGTTATTCTGTGTCTTCCTCTTCGTCTTCAATATCTTGCTTTTTGTATTTGTTTTTCGAAGCGTTGCGGACTTTCACGTTTTTTTCATCGTCGGCACCAGCGAGTATTATAACTATTTCACCTCTTGGCTCAACGGCTTCAAAATGCGCTATGACTTCATCGAGCGTTCCTCTTGTGCAGTCTTCATGTATTTTAGATATTTCTCTGCATACGCACACTTGTCTGTCGCCTCCAAAAAACTCCTTGAACTGCAGAAGTGTCTTAACAAGTCTGTATGGCGATTCGTAGAAAATCATAGTTCTCGATTCGTCCTTCAGCGATTCAAGACGACTTTGACGTCCTTTCTTTTGTGGAAGAAATCCTTCGAAACAGAATTTTTCATTTGGAAGTCCTGATGAAACAAGGGCAGGCACAAAGGCTGTTGCTCCTGGCAGACACTGCACCTCTATGCCGTTGCGTACACATTCGCGTACAAGAAGAAAGCCTGGGTCTGAGATTCCAGGTGTACCGGCATCGGAGATGAGCGCAATTGTCATGCCTGCGTTAAGCTTGTCTATGATAGGTGATAATGTCTTGTGCTCGTTGAATTTATGATGCGAGAGCATCTCGTTCTTGATGTCGTAGTGGTTGAGCAGCACGCTCGATGTCCGCGTGTCTTCCGCAAGTATTAGGTCTGCTTCTTTCAGAATTCTGATAGCCCGCAGTGTGATGTCTTCAAGATTGCCTACAGGGGTAGGCACAACGTACAGCTTTCCCATTTCTACAGAATATTTCGTGTAATATATCGCAAATGTAGAAAATAAATGCAATCTTGAATCAAATGCATGGCATTTTTTGTATAAAACGAATATTTATTAAGCTTAAAAATTGTATTTCCATAAATAAGAATTATTTTCGTGTATCAGCACAGTTGTAGTGCAAGTAATAAACTTTTATATTTTATCATTAGTATGTCGTTCAAGGATAAAATTACATTCGACAAGTTTATTCGCGGTCTTGTCGTAATCATTGGATTCGTATTGCTCTATCTTCTTTTGAGGAGGCTCAGTGGGGTATTGATTCCGTTTTTTGTTGCCTGGATAGTGGCATACATGCTCTATCCTATAGTATGTTTCTTCCAATACAAATGTCGTTTGCGTTCGCGTACTGCAAGTATATTGCTTACATTTCTGCTCATTATTTTGGCAATAGGTGCTTTCTGCCAGTTGATACTTCCGCCTGTTTTCGATGAAGTGGTAAGATTGAAGGATATTGTGGTCAGCTATGTGTCATCTTCGAGCAACGGGCGCATACTTCCGGCCGAAGTCGAGGACTTTTTAAAGAAAAATGTAGACGTAAAGGAACTGACTGGTAGTTTCACGTTCAAGGATGTCACTGATTTTGTAGACGAGCGTCTGCCTCAGGTTGTTAATCTGATATATGGTTCGGTTGATGTGCTTATAGGCATTGTGTCATCTTTCATAGCCATAATATATATGTTCTTCATCCTCTTGGACTATGAACAGCTCAATCGTGGATTGATGATGATATTCCCTAGGCGTTATCGTCCGTTTGTCAGAGGTCTGCTCACAGACGTTAAGGACGGCATGAATGGATATTTCCGTGGACAGTCGCTGATTTCATTTTTCGTCGGAGTACTTTTCGCCATCGGGTTTGTCATCATCGATTTCCCGTTGGCCATACCGTTGGGTCTGTTCATAGGCATTCTCAGTCTGGTTCCTTATATGCATGGCTTTGGACTTGTACCGACTGTGGTGCTGGCAATACTTAAGGCACATGATACCGGTGAGAACTTCTGGCTGATACTCTTTGCGGCGGTAGTAGTCTTTATAGTTGTGCAGACTATACAGGATTGGATTCTCACACCACGAATTATGGGGCATGTCACCGGACTCAACCCTGCAATGGTTTTCTTGTCCTTATCTGTGTGGGGCAGTCTTTTGGGCATAATCGGTCTTATAATAGCTCTCCCTCTGTCCACTTTGATCATTTCATACTACAGACGCTACGTCGTCAATGATGATATTGATGATGAATGCGAAAATCCCAAGCGGAAAAAGAAAGTAAAACAGGCTGCGGATAATGCTGAATTTCCAGCCGAAAGTATGGCCGAAACCCTGCCTGAAGGCACTCCAGATGCAAATTCTGCATTAAAAGAAGCTGAAAATGAAAAAAAATAGCTGAAAAATTTGTAGGATAATAAAAAGTATGTACCTTTGCAACCGCTTAAGGAAAGCGGATGGTTAAAAACAGACGCGCTATTATCCTAAAGCTTTTAAAGGTTAGATTCGCTAGCTCAGTAGGTAGAGCACAACACTTTTAATGTTGGGGTCTTGGGTTCGAACCCCAAGCGAATCACTTAAGAAAGAAGCGATTATCTTAATAAGATAGTCGCTTTTTTCTTTATATATACTACGTTTTGCCACATTTGTGTAAACCAGTGTGTAAACCGAAAAAACAAATGAGCGAAACAATTAAAGTACTGTGTTACAAATCAAAAACTCTTAGTAATGGAGAACATCCTCTGATGCTATGTGTCTGCAAAGACCGTAAAAGGAAGTTTCAAAGCCTTGGACTATCCATTAAAGCAGAGCAATGGGATTTTAAAACAAATCAGCCTAAAGCCAAATGTCCCAACCGTGAAAGAATCATTCTTCTTATTAGCGAGAAGATTAACGAGATACAGAAAGTGGCTCTGGATAAACGAATAGCAGGTAAGGATTTTACGGCTACAACTCTTATTGAGTCCACTACCAAAAACACAACAAATAAAACGGTGGGTGAATACTATCTAACATACATTCAAAATTTGAAAGCAGAGAAAAGAATCAGATATGCAGGAATGTTTGAGGTATCCTACTCTTCTTTTATAAAGTTCAACAAGCATCTTGATATTCCATTCTCTGATATAGATGTCACTTGGTTAAAACGATATGAAATGTGGATGAAAGAACATAATCTTTCGACAAGCACTATAAGCACAAGAATCAGACATTTGAGAGCCGTCTTTAATTTGGCTATAATGGAACACTCCATTCAAAGCGATTGCTATCCGTTCCACTCCTACAAGGTTTCAAAATTAAACAGACAGACTGCCAAAAGAGCATTGAGCAAACGGAACATACTGAGAGTGATGCGATACCAAGGAAAAAGCACTATGGAGCGACTTGCTATTGACATTTTTATATTCTCCTATCTCAGTGCAGGAATCAACTTCATAGACATTGCCAAACTGAAATATTCCAACATAACAGATAAACGCCTTACCTATAACAGAGAAAAGACAAAGAAACTGATAAGCATACCACTGCAAGCAGAAGCTATAGAGATAATCACCAAGTACAAAAATGATGAATCACCATATATATTCCCAATCCTGTCGCCATTCCATCAGACAGATGTGCAGATTGCAAATAGACTTCATAAGATACTTGCCAAAATAAACAAGCACCTAAAGGAAATAGGGGAAAGGTTGAAGTTGCCTATTCCGCTCACAACCTATGTTGCACGTCACTCATATGCAACTGTTCTAAAGCGTACAGGAGTTTCTACCGCCATTATCAGTGAATCTTTAGGACATAGCTCAGAAAGGGTAACACAAATTTATTTAGATAGCTTTGATAATGAGCAGATAAACAATGCAATGAAGAACCTGCTTTGATGAAATGAATTATCCCACTTGCAGACATTGTGAGTGGGAATTTCTTTTTACCTTTGCTCTATTCATCAGAACTTTGGTGAATCTCAATATAAATCATTCTGATATTCAATAGTGGAAAAATCTTGTTGATTATGTAATGATAAACAACCTGCTTGATTTTTCCACTATCATAAAATAATGAACAAATAATGGAAACTGAATATGTAAAAGCAAATGAGGGAGAATTTTTAGATGAAGTCCTCAGGCAAAAGTACGGCGATAAAAACATTCCTAGCAATGTTATTTTAGACAAAACATTGACAGGAATAGGTGCTACTTACACTGAATTGCATTCAAAACGGAACTCTATAATTATAGAACCTAATGTACCTGTCATTATAGACAAGGCAAAAAATCACAACGAGTGGCTGACAATATATAGTGCTACTACCGTAGCTCAAATATGTAAATACCTAAAAGATGCAAAAATCAAATATAAGAAGATTCTTACAACTCCTGAAGGATTCAAAAAAATCAGGAAAGCTACAAAGGAGAGCTACAATGAAATACAAGAAACATTCTTTTGCCTGTTTGACGAGTGCGAAAAATTGACACAGGACTGTGATTACAGGGCAACTATCACACAACCTATATATGATTTTTTTGACTTCAAAAACAAGGCTTTCGTTTCCGCCACACCTTTAGAGGTAAACCATCACCAGTTTAAAGAACAAAACTTCAAGAGGATAAAAATTGAGCCACGGTTTAATTACAGAAAGAATCTCCGTCTGATTGTTACCAACAGTTATGAAAAGACCGTAAAAGATGAACTTGAAAAATTAAAGGACAGTCAGTGCATCTGCATATTTCTTAATTCCGTTTCAGGAATAAATATGCTTGTCAATTCACTTAAAATAATGGACGATAGCTATATCTTCTGTTCTGATGAAGGTGTTACCAAGCTCAAAGAAGCAGGATTTGACAACGCACATTCTGAAATATGCTATCCTCTAAAGAAATATAACCTGTTTACCTCAAGGTTCTATTCAGCACTTGACATAAACCTGAATGTCAAGCCCGATGTTCTGATACTGACAAATCTGAACCAGGCATACTATACAATGATTGACCCATTGACAGAAGCAATACAGATTCAGGGAAGATTCAGAAAGAAGTTTGATGATGGACAATCCTATAATAGCCTGACACATATAACCAATACAAGGGACTTAAAGGCACTATCAAAAGAAGATGTTTCAAAGCAGGTTGATGAATATATCACTACATATAAACACCTGTTGGAAAGATACAATAACACAGATGATACAGCCCGTAAAAAAGGAATAGAGGGACAACTTAAAAGCATTTGTGAAGACTATCTGCTGGATGAGAAAGGGAATATAGATTATTTTGGAATTGACAACAAGTACAATGAGGAGAGAGTAAAAAATTATTATTACTCAGCAGAAAAGATTTATAATGCATATAGACAGTCCAACTATTTCAACGTAATATTGGAAAGAAGGATGGAAACAGTGGGACAGGATGATATATTCAGATTAAAATATGGGGCAAGTAAAATTGCACAAACCCAAGAGTTGATATATCTGCTGAAAAAGATAAATGACACAAAGGGCATATCCTTTAAAGATAAAGAACGTCTATATGAAGAACTCGGCAAAACCTTTGACTTTGCAAGTCTGGTTGTTGAAGCATACAAACTACTGGATTTCTTTACATTGGATATAATTACGACTGTACCATACACATCACCTGTCAAAATGGAAGATGGGGCTAAAACTCCTAATCGAAAAATAGACATTAAGAAGATTCTTGAAAAAAGGGTTAAAGACCAAAAGAATGAAAACAAAAGATTCTCTTTGGAAGTTCTTAAAGACATAAGCAGTTTTTTCACTCCATACATTGGACAGAAAATTGCAAAAGAAGAAACCGCAAAAGTTTTCGAAGATATTTATAAGAAACATGGAATACTTCATAATCAAACCGATATTACAGCCAAAGTGAATCAAAGTACCATTGAGGAATATTATAAGGTTACTCCGCAAAACAAGGAGAAGCCAAATAAATGGTTGATAAAATACATACTTCCACAATATGCCCAACTGTTGAAAGAAAATGGGAGCTCAGAATATCATGATTCTTAAATCTCGGGAGTAGTGGAAAAATATACCATGTTAGGGGGCAATATAGAACTACCCAAATTTTTCCACTACATTAAAAAACGTAGTAGAAATAAGCATAAACTTATAAAAACACATAGGGAGAAAGCCATAAACGGATTCTCCCTTTTTATAGTACACTGGCATTGGATCTCATTCCGATCAATTATATAGAACATGGAATTTTCACCACTATTACAGTGAATATAGCCAAACTCAACATTAATCCTGATTGAAAATATTTTGAGAATACAGAAACATTTACTCAAAATCAAGTCAATACAAAGAATCATAAATATCAGAATAAGAGTTTATATCCCATTTCATAAAATTTTATCCATTACACACGAAGGACTACACCCATTACAAAGCCCCTCCCCATAAATAGAAATAAAAACAACATAGCCTGTAATAAACTTCCGTAATTATTTGACAATGAAAATCATTGTCCTTGTAAATCAATAACACTTAATCCCAATTAAATTATGGAAACAACTTTATTAACAGTAAAAGAACAAAAAGGCTATCTGATGGACAAATACGTTCCTTTTGAAGAGGTGAAAGTTTCATCTTCAAATGTGAATTTCCTTGAGGCCAACACTTCTGCAATCACCATTGAGGAACTTTCAGAAAAATGTGTAGTCCCTACTTGGGCTAATCAAGAACTTACCATATCGCATCAAGACTTCATAAATACGATACACGAAGCTACCTGCAATATGTTTGCTGGTGAGACCGTACGAAAACCTGAAATACGAGTGTCGCATATTGTACGCGGTCGTGTACCGTCTGCACTTGGAAAGAAAGCAAGCGAGTTATTGGAATCAGAAAAGACGCAGTTTTACCAAAGGCTGGCTTTTGCTTTTACCATTCCAAGCATCCATGAAAATGTGAGCGGTCAGAAACTTGAACTTTGCATAGGTGGTGTACGCAATTATTCTGACCTGAACCTTTACAGGACTAATAAAGGTGTAGAAAAATTCTCTATTTTTATAGGATGGAGAGTTAACGTGTGCAGTAATCAGGTTCTTACTGGAGATGGTGTAAGACTGTCGCTTGAAGTGATGAATCTAAATGACTTGTACAAGAATGCACTAGAAATGTTTTACAACTTCAATCCTGCAAAGGAAATACACCTTATGCAGACGCTGTCGCAATCTTATCTGACGGAAACGCAGTTTGCACAAATTGTTGGAAGAATGAGATTATATCAGGCACTACCCAATGGCTATCAACGTAGAATCCCCAAACTTCTGATTACAGACAGTCAGATAAACAATGTCTGCCGTGACTATTATACTAATCCTGATTTTGGAGCAAAGGACAACACCATATCATTGTTTGATTTTCATAACCTGCTTACAGAATCAAATAAGAGTAGCTACATAGATACATACTTGCAAAGGGCAGTGAATGCAACGGAAGTGGCAACAGGAATAAATAATGCGCTACACGGTGATACGAAATACGCTTGGTTTCTGGGCTGAGTGTTTATTGATTGACAGATGGAAAAGGACAACTGCCTTGTTGGTTGTCCTTTCCTTTTATTTGAAGACTGATTAGCCCTAAATAAGTTCCAACTTTATATAATATTCACTTTGAAGATTAGTGAATGTTTACTTACCAATCAAAGAGTTGGTAAATCATGCTCAAAATAAATATTCATTTTTATTCACTTACTTACAAAACAGAACATTATGTCACTCAGATATTCAAGCACAACAGCAGACTATCTTGTTTGGTCTGATGCAATGAACCTTGTTAGGAAACTGGCTAAAGATGGAAATTACAAAATATCACTTCTTATAGCCATTGGCTGTTTTACAGGATTGAGAATATCTGATATTCTATCTCTAAGATGGAAGCAGATATTAGATACTGACGAATTTACTGTAATTGAGAAAAAGACAGGAAAGCAAAGAACCATTAGGCTGAATCCACAGTTACAGGAACACATAAAGGAATGCTACAAGAATATAAAGCCTGTTGGAATAAATGCACCAATCTTAGTTAGTCAGAAAGGCACAGTCTTTTCAGTCCAGAGAATAAATATTATTCTTAAAGAGGTAAAGAGTAAGTACAGGCTAAAGATTAAGAACTTTTCTTGTCATTCACTTAGAAAGACTTTTGGCAGACAGGTTTATAATATGAACAGTGATAATTCTGAGTTGGCTTTAATAAAGCTGATGGAATTGTTCAATCATAGCTCTGTTGCCATTACCAAAAGATACTTGGGGCTAAGACAGGAAGAACTTTTGAATACTTACGAATGCCTTAGCTTCTAAATTTATTGCAGGTAGGAAATCTGAAAATTTTGCTCTTATATGGGTAGAGTTGGATTTCCTACCTGTTTATAGTGGAAAAAATCGGATGGTTGGGATAATATATGCAACCCATTAAATTCTTCCACTACTGAAAATTTCAGACCTTATAAATAGATAATGTGTTAAAGTCAATAAGTTACATTCCATTTAATAGAATAAAATTGCTAAAACAAATACTTTTTCAGTAACTTTGTTACAATTTCAACGGAACTAAGGTGTTAGGAAGCTGAAAGGACATATAAACGAAAGGGCGTTTAGCTAAAATTATCCTCTACTGGAATCTGGACAATTCTCGTCATGTGGGTAATGAGCAGGAACGCCCACACCATAGCTATATACTTGCATCTCATGAGGTAAACTATATACTATCTTGGTGTGGGCTTTGCTTATTATACATGACAGGCAGTCCAGAGCCACAGTAGAATAATAAGCCAAAGTACCCACACCTTTTCTTTATATGTTAACAGACTTTTAGAAACGGCTATCTTTGGGTACTGGATAGTGCAAAACTAAAGGAATGAAGTACAATACTAAATTAACAGGTGTGCTTATTTTTACTTTTATCTCAACATTTTTTATCTCATGTGATGAGGTAAGGAAACAAGTTGTTAAATCTTTGGCTACAGATGAGGAAAAAAAAGCTCTTGAACAATCTGAAACTAAAAAAGAGGAGATACCACATTTTGACCCTTATGCCATAAAGAAAGCTAAAGATGCTATGACAGGCACGGTAACTATCAGTAATGCTCAAAAAAGTGGAGATGGACGTAATTATCAAATATCTGCTGACATTAATAACAATACCAATAAAGATATAATAAAAATTATCGTTACTATTTCTTCTTATGATACAAGCCGTGATATGTTTGACACAAGTGCTTATAATTACGATAAAAAAACAATAGATGTTTCAATTTCAAGTTATAGTTCACGCAAAATAAATTGTTCTACAATACTTGGAACTGAATATTCTTTTGATAAAATAATGTTAGATAGAGTAATCTTTAGTGATGGGGAAATTATGGACTTTTAAACAGGAAAAAGAGTATGAGCATAAAAGTAACTATACATAATTACATGTTTCCTATACATTTTAGGTATAAAGGATGG
>OOCM01000028.1_pt1 | contig 140369 bp, 112 predicted proteins | sample 1671111 | NCBI WGS metagenome assembly OOCM01 (sample SAMN06348123, study PRJEB24527) | human gut metagenome | biome: human gut; feature: ankylosing spondylitis patient; material: feces | host: Homo sapiens | place: China | collected 2015-10 | reverse complement strand
GGCCTGGGGAGAGCCATTGCACTTACGCTGGCCTCGCGGGGGGCGGATGTCGCCTGCTGGGACATCAATGCGGAAGGCGTGGAGGAGACCGCCCGGCTGATTCGCGAAAAGGGGCGCAACGCCGTAAGCCGTGTGATGGACATCACCAGAACCGCGGACATCCCCGCGGCCGTGGATGAAGCGGCGGACGGACTCGGCGGACTCGATATTCTGGTGAACAATGCGGGCGTCAATCGTCCTGTTCCCGCGCTGGAAGTGACGGAAGAGTGCTGGGACAGCATTCTGAGCGTCAATCTCAAGGCACCGTTCTTCATTGCGCAGGCTGTGGTGAAGCACATGACTCGCGGCGGACGCATCATCAACATCACCTCCAGCCTTTCCACCAACGTGCTGGACATGCGCGTTCCCTATCAATCGAGCAAGGGCGGCATCAACGTGCTCACCCGCGCACTCGCGCTGGAGTGGGCGCCTCTCGGCATCACCGTCAACGCGGTCGGCCCCGCCATTGTGGCCACGGAAATGACCAGAGCCATGGGATCCAGCTCCTCGGTGCATCCCAAGATGCTTCTCGGTCGTCTCGTGCAGCCGGAAGAGATAGGTGCCGCCGTAGCCTTCCTTGCCTCTGATGAGGCCGCCATGATTACAGGTCAGGCTCTGTTCGTGGACGAAGGCTGGAGCATTCATTGATTCCGTAGCATCCGTTTCTTCCGCTGTTGTCCGGAAAAGTCCGGACGAGCGACTTCCCTGCTGTCACTTCCGCGAATGCGGGATACCGACGAGAAATTTCAGATTGGAGAACATACATGTCTGAGCAAGCCGAACTCATCACTCCCATCCCCTTTTCCCCGAAACGGGCGATGAAACTGCTGGCCGCCGTTGCCGCCTACTTCGCCATTGCCTACGGTTTCGGTCCCGTTGAAGGACTCTCCCAGCAGGGACAGTGCTCCATCGCCCTCATGGTGGCGGCCGTCATCATCTGGGTGACCGATGCGCTGCCTCTGGCCGTGGCCGCCATTCTCATGACCATGCTTCAGCCCCTGTCCGGGGCGGCTCCGTTCAACAAGGCTCTCGCCAACTTCGCCAACCCCATCGTCTTCTTCTGCTTCGGCATGTTCTGCGTCACGTTCGCCTTCACCCGTTCGGGTTTTTCCGACCGTGTCGCTCTCTGGATTTCCCGTCTGGCGGGCGGTAATCCTTCCCGCCTGCTTCTGTGCTTCATCGCCGGCGGCACCATTCTCTCCGCATTCATGGCCGACGTGCCCGTGGTCGTCATGCTCGCTCCCATCGCCCTCAAGGTCGTGGAGCAGAACAAATGCCAGGCCAACGGCAGCAACTTTGCCCGCGCCATCATGATTGGTCTGCCCATCGGCGTGCTCATGGGCGGCATCGCCACGCCTACCGGCGCTTCCATGAACATCCTCACCATGCAGTTCCTGCGCGACATGGCCGGCGTGGACATGTCCTTCCTGCAGTGGGCCGCCATCGGCATGCCCGTCGTCATCCTGCTCATTCCCGTGGTCTGGTTCATTCTTCTCAAGCTGTTCCCGCTGGAACTGGACTATCTGGAAGGTACGGAGTGCTTTGAAGATGCCTGGAAGGATCTCGGTCCCATGAGCAGGGATGAAAAGAAGTTCATGATCTTCATGCTGGTGAACATCGTGCTGTGGTGCACCGACAGCATCCATCATATTCCGCTGCCTGTGCTCGCCGTCATCGGCGGTGCGGCCCTGTTCGTGCCCGGCATCGACCTCATCGACTGGAAGTACGCCGGTCCCCGCATGGGCTGGAGCATCCTTATGCTTATCGGCGGCGCCTGCTCGCTCAGCATGTCCCTGTGGGAAAGCGGCGCTGCCGCGTGGATGGGCAACACGCTGCTCGGCGGTCTGCTCGATCTGCCCACCTGGCTGCTCATGCTCATCATCGGCTTCTTCGCCATGTGGATCCATCTGCTTGTCACCAACTCCACGGCCATCATCGCCGTGTTCATGCCCATGATCATTGCGCTTGCGCAGAGCAAGGGCATCAATCCCGTGGTGCTGGCGCTGCCTCTGGGCTTCCTGGCTTCCGCCTCGCTCGTGCTGGTTATCGACGCCGTGCAGCTTGTGACCTATCAGTACGGATATTACTCCATGAAGGACTGGCTGAAGGCCGGCGTGACCATTTCCTTTATCTGGATTCCCCTGTGCGTGGCCAGCGTGCTGTTCATCGGCGGCGGCGTACTCGGATTGTATTGATCCCGTCGGGCTGAAGGCCTGAAGATGAAGGCCCGCGTCGTTTTCGAACGGCGCGGGCCTTTTGCATGCATGCGGCAGGGGGGCGGTGTTGCACGGGAAGGTCGTTTACTGTTTGGTCTCCCGGTGCTGCGGTGGGCGGCAGAAGAGCGCCCGCGCTGTCAAAAGAGCCGGGGAAAGGGCGTGAAGCCGGACGTTTCCGGAAGGGACCGGACTGCTTCGCCGGAAGCGGCGTTTCGCAGAGGATCCGGTATCGTCATCCGGCGAGGTTTTTCTTCTGACGCCGTACTCTGAGGGTGTTGGGATGGACGTTGAGCAGGGCGGCTGCGCCGTCGTCTCCGCCGATGCGTCCTCTGGTGTGGCGCAGCGCGTCGTCGATGTAGCTTTCCGTGAGCTCCTTCAGCGACGGCCACGGCGTGGTGCGGAGCAGGTTATGCAGGGCCACCGGGCCGTTCCACAGATCTGAGGCAGGCGCGGCTTCCTTCCGTTCGGGAGACGTTCCCGAGAAGGGGCAGACGAAGTGTTCCCCCCCGGAAGCAGACACGGGAATATCTGCAGCCGGTATCCGCCTGTCCATCCTGTGAATGTGTTCCAGCTCTCTGTTAAGCACGTCGTCGAGCTTGAAGTTTCCGCCTCTGAGGCGGACCAGCAGTCTTTCCATGAGGTGTTCCAGTTCGCGTACGTTGCCGGGCCAGTTGTGCTGACAGAGCTTTTCCAGCTGCTCCGCCGTAAGACTGGGAAAGTTCACGCCGATGGCCTTGGACTTTTCTATGAGAAAGAGCCGGGCAAGCGCGGGAATGTCGCTGCGGTGAGCGCGCAGGGGAGGCACATGAAGCACACAGACGTTGAGTCGGTACCACAGGTCCTCACGGAATTTTCCCTGACGCACCATGGTCAGAAGATCCCTGTGGGTGGCGGCGATGACGCGTATGTCCAGAGGGATGGCGTGGGCGCTGCCGACCTTGCGTACTTCGCGCTGATCGAGCACGCGCAGCAGTCGTGCCTGCATGGAAAGAGGCAGATCGCCGATTTCGTCCAGAAAGACGGTGCCGCCGTTGGCTGCTTCAAAATAGCCCGTGTGGGCGCCGTAGGCTCCGGTGAAGGCTCCCCGCTCATGGCCGAAGAGTTCGCTGTCTACGAGCTGCTCGTTGATGGCGCCGCAGTTCACCTTGACGAACGGACGGCTTGAACGGAGGGAAAGTTCCTGCACAGCGTTGGCCACGAGCTCCTTGCCCGTGCCCGTTTCGCCGAGAATGAGCACGGTGCAGTCGGTGGCGGCGGCCTGTTCCAGCTGAATGTAGAGGTCGTGCATTCCCTTCATTGCGCGCAGCCGGTTTGAGGCGCTGCCGCCGGGATTGCCTATTTTTTCGGCGGAACGCACGGCTCCGGTGGCCATGAAGTCTTCGCGCAGGCTTTCGCCGAGAGGAGTGGTAAGAAGGATCAGCTTGTCCACCAACTCACGGGAGAAAGTATTGGCGATGTTGGAGCAGAAGATGAGCTGGAAGGTGGCTTCGCCTACGGTGAACAGCGGTATGCGAAGGTAGGAACCCATGTCCTCTTCGCGCAGGCTCGTCTGCGCGTTCTTGAGCATGAGGGCGTTGTTGATGGTGTAGGGGCGCAGGGAGTCGGATCCCATGAGCAGATTGATCTGCTCCTGCGTGAAGTCGGTGGTGGCGAGCGTTCTCACGCGGTTGTGCGTGTCGGAAAGGGTGTCGGCCAGAGGCGTGAAGCTGGCCGTCTTGTAGCGTCGGAAGCCGCAGAAAATGCGGGTAAGGGGAAAATGTTCGCTCAGCATGCCGAAAAGATAGGTGAGCGCGGAGCCTATGCCTATCTGTTGGTTCAGAAGCACGCAGGATTTTGCGCAGAGCGTCAGCTCTTCATCGCTCAGGTTGAGGGCGGCTCCGGAGCGTTCCGTCTTCTTTTCGTGCATATCGTCGAAGGGCATGGGCATGGTGACTCCGGAAGGTTATTCTGCAATGACGAAAAGATCGCGATAGCGGAGGCTCAGTTTGCGAGCCTCCCGTTCTGCGAGAGAGCGGGAATGATAGGGACCGAGCTGGACGAAGTGAAGGTCGTTGCCGTCATGTCTGGATATGCGGCAGCCGTAACCCTGCGTGCGCATGAAGTCGGCAAGATAGGTGGCGCGGGGAAGTTCGCGGAAGGAGCCTATCTGAATGTAGAAGAGGCCGAGCATGTCGCCGTCCGGCGTGAGAACGGCGGGAGCGTTGCCGTCTTCCAGCGCAACGAGGCGCACTCTTGCCGTTCCCTGGTTCAGCATGCCGAGTTCTTTTGCCGCGGCACGGGACAGATCAATGATGCGGCTGCCGACAAAAGGACCGCGGTCGTTGATGCGCACTTCCGTCACTCTGCCGTTTTCCAGATTGGTCACGCGAAGTCGCGTACCGAAAGGCAGAAGCTTGTGGGCCGCCGTCATGGCGTTCTGATTGTAGCGTTCGCCGTTGGAGGTCTTCTTGCCGTGGAATCCCGGGCCGTACCAGGATGCCGTTCCGGTTTCCACGAAGTTCTGGGCGGATTTCAGCGGGTAGTAGGTCTTGCCGCGCACCGTGTAGGGACTGGTCCCCCGGTATTTGCCGTTCAGATACCCGGTATTTCTGGTAGAACAGCCTTGCATGAGAGCGGCCATGACAAGCACGCTCAGGAACACCAAAAGAGGGCGATATTTTCTGACCATGTTTTCTGCCTGAAAAAGAAGGCGGGCAGATGCTGGCTGCCTGCGGGAAAAGGAAATCCTTCACATCATGAGACAGGAGCGTCGTTTTGTCCAGCATGACGGCGGTTGAGGATAAAGGGCACGCTTTCGGATGACGTTCAGACAGAAAGCGGCCATGCGATGGACAAAATCGTTCCGCCGGGAGGAAAATATGGAAAAAAGTCCCCGGTGACCATTTGCCAAACACAAAGGCATGACTTATCTTCTGCCTTGTTCCAACGACTTTCTCTGGAGATTCTCATGATCAACTTCCTGATCGGCAAGATATTCGGTACCCGTAATGATCGCTATCTTCGTTCGCTGCGTTCCAGACTGAAGAAATGCAACGCGCTTGAACCTGAAATGAAGAAGCTTTCCGACGAGGAAATTCCCGCAAAGCTCGCGGAATACCGCAATGAGGTGCAGAGCGGCGCCCGCACGCTGGACGACGTTTTGCCGGAAGTGTTCGCGCTTGTGCGCGAGGCGTCATCCCGCGTCATGGGAATGCGCCATTACGACGTGCAGCTCATAGGCGGCATGGTGCTCCATGCCGGCAAGATCGCGGAAATGAAGACCGGTGAAGGCAAGACTCTCGTGGCCACGCTGCCGGTGGTGCTCAATGCCCTTTCCGGCAAGGGCGTTCATGTGGTAACCGTGAACGACTACCTTGCCCGCCGAGATGCGGAGTGGATGGGACGTCTGTACAACTTCCTCGGTCTTTCCGTGGGCGTCATTGTGCAGGGTCTGAACGATGATCAGCGCAAGGCTGCCTATGCCTGCGACATCACCTACGGCACCAACAACGAGTTCGGTTTCGACTACCTGCGCGACAACATGAAGTTCTATGCCGAGCAGCTTGTGCAGCGCGGTCACAACTTCGCCATCGTGGACGAAGTCGACTCCATTCTTATCGACGAAGCCCGTACGCCGCTCATCATTTCCGGCGCCAGCGACGAGTCCACCGAGCTGTATCAGGCCATGGACGCCGTGGTGCGTCATCTGACCGCGGACGAAGATTATACTCTGGACGAAAAGGCCAAGACCGCCATGCTGACTGATGCCGGTGTGGCCAAGTGCGAAAAGATGCTCCGCATCGACAACCTGTTCGATCCGGCCAGCATTTCCTATCAGCATCATATTTTGCAGTCTCTCAAGGCGCATCACTGCTTCAAGCGCGATGTCGATTACATCGTCAGCGACGAAGGCAAGGTGGTTATCGTCGACGAGTTCACGGGCCGTCTCATGCCCGGCCGCCGTTTCAGCGACGGTCTGCATCAGGCGCTGGAAGCCAAGGAAGGAGTGAAGGTGGAGGCCGAAAACCAGACCCTCGCCAGCATCACCTTCCAGAACTACTTCCGCATGTACGACAAGCTGGCGGGCATGACCGGTACGGCTCAGACCGAAGCTGTGGAATTCGATCAGATCTACGGCCTGGAAACCATCACCATTCCCACCAACAAGCCCATGATCCGCAAGGATATGCCTGACCTCATCTTCCGCACGCAGCGTGAGAAGTATCAGGCCATCATCGAGTCCATCAAGGAGCTGTACAAGACCGGTCAGCCCGTGCTGGTGGGCACCATCTCCATTGAAACCTCGGAACTTCTGTCCTCCATGCTCAGGAAGGAAGGCGTGCCGCACAGCGTTCTGAACGCCAAGCATCACGCCGAGGAAGCGGCCATCGTGGCGCAGGCCGGTCAGAAGGGCCATGTGACCATCGCCACCAACATGGCCGGTCGCGGTACCGACATCGTGCTCGGCGAAGGCGTCAAGGAACTGGGCGGCCTTCATATCCTCGGTACGGAACGCCATGAAAGCCGCCGTATCGACAATCAGCTGCGCGGCCGTTCCGGTCGTCAGGGCGACCCCGGTTCTTCCCGGTTCTATCTGTCTCTGGAAGACAACCTCATGCGCATCTTCGGTTCGGAACGTATTTCCGGCCTCATGGAAAAGCTGGGCATGAAGGAAGGCGAGCCCATTGAAAACCGTATGGTTTCCAAGGCCATTGAAAACGCCCAGAAGCGCGTTGAAGGCCACAACTTTGAAATCAGAAAGACGCTGCTCGACTACGACAACGTCATGAATCAGCAGCGCGAGGTGATCTACAGCCTGCGTCGCGACCTCATGCAGCTGCCCGATGTGGAAGGCGTGCTCTTCGAATTCGTCGACGAAGTGCTGGACAACATCTATCAGCCTGTGGAAGGCCTGAAGGAAGCTCCTGATGCGCAGATGTGCATCGAGGTCAACAGTCACCTTCTGGAAACGCTCAATCTCGCCCGCGCTCTGCCGGAAATGACCATGAGCGCCATTCCTTCCCGCGATCAGGCCCGCGAGGGTGTGACCCGTATTTTCCAGGAACTGCGCGAGGAAGCCGGTCCCGTGTACAACGATATCCTGCGTTACTTCCTGCTGGAATCTCTGGACCGCTGCTGGAAGGAACATCTGCGCGCCATGGACTACCTGCGCGAGGGCATCGGTCTGCGCGGTTATGCTCAGCGTGATCCCAAGCGTGAATACCAGAGCGAAGGCCTTGCCATGTTCAAGGACATGCTCTTCCGCATCCATGAAGGCGCTCTCACCTCGCTGACGCATGTGCGCATGAGAAGAGTGGAGGCCGAACAGCCTGTTGAAGGCGCGGAAGGTCAGGCTCCGGCGGAAGAAGGCGGAGAATCTGCTCCTGCGGCGGAAAGCGCTGCGGAAGTCTCGCCTGCCGAAGAAAACGCTGCTGCACAGCCTGTTGCGGAGCCTGAGGAAAACGCCGGGGAAACGGCGGCTCCTCAGCCGGAGGAAGAGAGCGTGCAGCCTGCTCTGAATCTGCGCCATAAGACGGATCCTGCGGCTATGGGAGACGGTATGGCTCCCGAGGATCCGGAAGAGGTGCACATGTACAACGGCGTGAAGGTGGGACGGAACGATCCGTGCCCCTGCGGCAGCGGCAAGAAATTCAAGAAGTGCTGCGGCAAGAATCTGTAAGCCATGACTGAACGGCGCCGCCTGACCATGACATTCCGCAAGAATGACGTTTCATCGGTGCCGGTTCGGCCGGAAAAAAGTCGATCGCTTCACGGATATGCCTGCGCCTGTCTGATGGGCGGAAGACGAAATACGCATCATCTGTTTTGAAGGTTGGAAGCGCCCTGCGGCTCATTCAGGCTGCGGGGCGCTTCATGTTTGCGCGAAGTATGGGGAAAGGTTTCTGCCGCTTTGAACGCCCGGTCTTTTTGCATCGGCGACGGACGGAACTTTTCGTTGATATCTGCGCGTATGGAAAATGATCCTGCAGAAAGAGGGGAACGACATGATACGCCGAGGGACGGACAGAGATATCGACGCGGTGACGCGTCAGTATGACGAGCTTCTTGCCTTTGAACAGGCGCACGGCAGCAGCACGAACTGGAAGATGGGCGTCTATCCCACAAGAGCCGTGGCGGAGAGAGGCGTGGCGGAAGGTTCCCTGTTCGTGATGGAGGAGAACGGCGAGTTGTGCGCCAGCATGCTTCTCAACAACGTGCAGCTTGAGTCGTATGCTTCCATTGCCTGGGAGTATCCTGCCGGGCCGGACGAGGTGATGGTCATTCATACGCTGTGTGTGCCGCCGTCTCAGGCAGGAAAGGGAGCAGGGCGGCGTATGGTCGAGTTTGCGCTGGAGGAATCCGCCCGGAGAGGCTGCAAGGTCATGCGTCTGGATACATGGGAAGGAAATGCCCCGGCGGCGGGACTGTACCGCAAGCTGGGATTCCGTTATGCCGGAAAGACGGAAGTTTTGTTTGAAGGCGCCATCTCCGAGCATCTGATTTTTTTTGAAAAGCAGTTGTAGACACACGGGCGGTCTTCCATTGCCCGGAAGGTTATGTGCCGGGCGACGCCCGCGTCGGCCGTACACGGACAAAAAGAAAGAGGGACGGAAGCTGTTGCTTCCGTCCCTCTTTTCTTCATATGCGGGCCATGCTGCCGAGAGCGCTACTTCTTCTTGGACTGCTTGATGGCGGCAGCAATGAAGTCATGGAAGAGCGGATGGGCGTGCATGGGACGGGACTTGAATTCGGGATGGAACTGGCAGCCCACGAACCAGGGATGGTCGGGCAGTTCCACGATTTCCACGAGAGTGCCGTCGGGAGAGGTTCCGCTGAACACCATGCCGTGCTGGCTGAGGGTTTCGCGGAAGGCGTTGTTGAATTCATAACGATGGCGGTGACGTTCGGAGATGTTTTCCTGCTTGTAAGCTTCGGCGGCCCTGGTGCCGGGAAGCAGGGTGCAGGGGTAGGCACCGAGACGGAGCGTGCCGCCCTTGTTGCTGGCTTCGTCGCGCACTTCCACGGCGTTCTTGCGGAAGTCGTACCATTCGGTCATGAGATAGATGACCTTTTCATCGGTAAGCGGATCGAATTCTTCGGAGTTGGCCTTGGAAAGGCCGGCCACATGGCGGGCGAATTCGATGACGGCGCACTGCATGCCGAGGCAGATGCCGAAGAAGGGCACCTTGTGTTCACGGGCATAGCGGATGGCTTCAATCTTGCCTTCCACGCCGCGGTAGCCGAAGCCGCCGGGCACCAGAATGCCGTCGCAGCCCTTGAAGGTGGCTGCCGCGTTTTCGGCAGTGACTTCTTCGGAATTGACGTACTTCAGATTGACGGACACATGGTTGGCCACACCGGCATGCACGAGGGCTTCATGCAGGCTCTTGTAGGCTTCCTTGAGGTCGACGTACTTGCCCACGATGGCGATGGTCACCTTGTTCTTGGCGGCTTCGTCGAAGTCATTCATGAGCTTGATCCAGCCGGAAAGGTCGGCATTGCGCGCGGGCAGGCGCAGCATGATGGCCACCTTCTGGTCGAAGCCTTCTTCATAGAACTTGAGCGGCACGCCGTAAACGTTCTTCACGTCCACGGAGGTGAACACGGCATCTTCGTCCACGTTGCAGAAAAGGGCGATCTTCTTCTTGAGGTCGGAAGGAATAGTCTGTTCGCAGCGGCAGAGAATGATGTCGGGCTGAATGCCGATGGAAAGCAGTTCCTTCACGCTGTGCTGCGTGGGCTTGGTCTTGTATTCGCCGGCGGCGTGCAGATAGGGCACGAGGGTGAGATGAATGTTCAGGCAATGATTGCGGCCGATGTCGGAACGGAGCTGGCGGATGGCTTCGAGGAAGGGCAGGCCTTCGATGTCGCCCACGGTGCCGCCGATTTCGATGATGGCTACGTCGGGCGCGTTGTCGCCTTCGGTCAGGCTCAGAATGGTGCGCTTGATTTCGTCGGTGATGTGAGGAATCACCTGTACGGTGCCGCCGAGGTAGTCGCCGCGGCGTTCCTTGTTGATGACGTTGTAGTAGATGCGTCCGGAGGTGGTGTTGTTGTTCTGGGAGAGGGAAACGTCGAGGTAGCGTTCATAGTGGCCGAGGTCGAGGTCGGTTTCGGCGCCGTCGTCGGTGACGTAGACTTCACCGTGCTGGAAGGGGTTCATGGTGCCGGGGTCGACATTGATGTAGGGGTCGAGCTTCTGGATGGTCACGGAAAGTCCGCGGGCCTTCAGAAGCGCGCCCAGCGATGCCGAGGCCAGGCCTTTACCGAGAGAGGAAAGCACACCGCCGGTAACAAAAATGAACTTGGTTTTCATGAATCAGCCCTTCTATGAAGATGATAGGAAATTTAAAATAATAAACGCACCCTTCAGCCCGGTCTTCAGCGGAAAGGCACCCCGATGACGCATTGCGTTTCTGCCTCTTATACTTGATCCCCTCCGGGAAAGAAAGCTCTAAATCATGCCTCCGGAAAATTTTCCCCGGGGGCGGCGCGGCGGCCTTGAGGGAGCGAAAGGGCGATTAAGCCCGGCGTATCCCCCGGCAGGAGCGGCCGCCGAGAGCCTTGGAATGACGCCTTATCTGTTTCCGGCGTCTTCCCAGATTTTTCTGCTGCGCTCTATTTTTTTACGCACTCCGGTCCATGTTTTTCCGGTGAGGAAGGAGGCGGGGAACGCATTCTGCATGGCTATGAGAATATCCGTCGTCACGGTGAAGGATAGCTCGTCCACGCCCATGAAGGGGCGGCAGGACGGATCGGAACCTCCGACGACGGCCTTTTTCAGGCCTTTGCGGCGGTAGCTGAGCGGCCATGCGAAAATATTGGCGCAGCCGGAACCGAAAGGCATGGCCACGGCATCATGGTCGTCGAGCGCGAATCCGGCGAGCATGGTCAGGCCCGTGAGCACTTCGCCCCGGCAATGGAAGGTGACCAGAAGCGGATCTTCCTCACCTTCGAAAAACGACAGCGGTTTTGCCACACAGAAGGGCGCCGGAGCCGGTTGAATGTCCATGTCTTTGAAGAAGCGGCGCATGGATTCCGGAGAAGGAAGATAGCGCTCGCCTTCCCTTCCCTCCCAGCCCGTGGTCACGAACTGGAGGATTCGTTCCGGCACGGGAAGCTGATACCCGAGATAGACCCAGCCGCCCATACAGCTTCTGACATCGGCGGAAAAATGCACGCAGGTTTTTCTGGCCCGCGCCATGCGGAGGTAGTTGATGATGCAGGCGTGTCCCGCCTCGGGAGCGGGAGTGATGGAGCCTTCGGGCGCGTTCCCGGTATAGCTGATGCCCAGCGGCTCTTCGCAGCCGAGCAGGTCGAACATGTCCTGAAGGCGTTTAAAGTCAAGCATGTCGGCTCCCCTGTGACAAGGTACGCGGAATAATAAAGCGTACAGGAGAGAATGATGCCTGTCAATGTAAAGAGAGAGCGTCACAGATGGGCACGGTCGGCATCGGCAAGTGCGGAATGCGGACGCGGGACCTGCCCTGACGCGGTATCCCGTTCTTTCCTGCATCCCTGGAGAGTATGCTCGTCTGCGCCGCAAGACACCGACTTTTTATGTTCAGTCGAGACGGTCTGCTCCTTTTGAGAAACGCCCGTGCCGTGACCGCCTCATAACATTACAGATGAAAAGTTTTGAAGAGAGAATAGGGAAGGAGGGAAATTTTTTCAAAAGGTTTCCTCCTTCCCCGCCTGTTGCTTATTCTTCCATCTGGAAGTCCACGCGGATCTTGAAGAGCTTTTCCGCAGGCAGGTTCATGATGGCGATGCCGGTGCGTTCTTCCAGGTCTTTGAGCGTGGCGCACACGTCGTCCCAGGAAGGGCCGATAAGCGTGAACCAGACGTTGAATTCATGGTTGCGCAGGTAGTTGTGCGTGACGCCGGGCAGGGCGTTCACTTCGGCGATGAAGGAGTCGAGCTTCTCTTCGGGAACGTGAGCGCCGCACAGCGTGGAGCGGAAGCCCAGCTTGGCGGACTGGAAGTTCGCCCCCAGTCTCCGGATGATCTTCTTTTCCTTCATGGCCTTCACGCGGGAGAGCGCTTCCTCTTCGGAAATGCCGAGCTGTCTGCCCAGCTCCTCATAGGGACGGGAAACCAGCGGAAACGCCGTCTGAATGATGTCCAGAAGTTTTCTGTCGATGCTGTCCATGACTTCGGTCTGAGCCATGCGTTCTCCTTGAACGTCAGGAAGAACCGGCACATCGGCCGGAGCGTTCCCGTAAAATGTCGGTCCGGCTCCGCTGCGGGAGCGGGGCCGGAAGGAAGGGAAAGCGTGCGGGCTTTCCGAATTACTTTGCCGCCTTGGGCTTGTACAGGCACAGCGGTTCCTGCGCCATGGGATCATCGGTCATGCTGTAGGCGCGGGCACGGCAGCCGCCGCATACCTTATGGTATTCGCACACGCCGCATTTGCCCTTGTAGGCGCTCTGATCGCGGAACTTCAGGAACCAGGGCGTCTTCTTCCAGAGTTCGGGGAAGGGGGTGTCGCGCACGTTGCCGCAGTCGAGCGTGAGGTAGCCGCAGGGCTGGAGCTGGCCGGTATGGCTGATGAAGCAGAAGCCCGTGCCGCCAAGGCAGCCGCGGGTCATGGCGTCCATGCCGAAGTTCTCCATGTTGACGGTCACGCCTTCCTCGCGGGCCTTCTGACGCATGATGCGGTAGTAGTGCGGAGCGCAGGTGGCCTTGAGGTGCATGGAGGTCGTCTTGCGGAAGTCGTAGAACCAGTGCAGCACTTCCTCGTATTCCTCGGCGGTGATGACCTCTTCCTGAATTTCGGCGGCCCGTCCCATGGGCACAAGCAGGAAGATGTGCCACGCCACGGCGCCGATGCGTTCGCAGAGATGGAAGATATCCTTGAACGAATGCAGATTGCTCTTGGTCACCGTAGTGTTGATCTGGAACTCCACCCCTTCGGCCTTCAGGTATTCGATGCCGCGCATGGAGGCGTCGAAGGCTCCGGGAACGCCGCGGAAGGCGTCGTGACTGGCCGCGTCGGCTCCGTCGATGGAGATGGAGCAGCGCTGGAATCCGGCTTCCCGGATCTTGCGGGCTGACTCCGGCGTAATGAGCGTGCCGTTGGGAGACATGACGCAGCGCAGGCCCTTGTCGCGGGCGTAGGCGGCCAGTTCATAGACGTCGGGGCGCATCATGGGATCGCCGCCGGTGAAGATGATGATGGGCTCGCCCACTTCCGGGAAGGTGTCGATGAGCGCCTTGGCTTCCTCGGTGGAAAGTTCTCCCGGATAGGGTTCGGGATGCGCTTCGGCACGGCAGTGCTTGCAGGCCAGGTTGCAGGAACGCGTCACTTCCCAGGCGATGAGACGACATTTCGGAGAACCGTCGGGCAGGAAGCGGGGCTTTCCCGTGGCGGGATGGCCTCCCGGCATGCCGTCGGCAGGACGGCCGAGGGGATGTCCGCCGGGATGGCAGGCTCCGAGGGATGACATGGCGGAGTCGTGACCGCTCATCAGCGAATCCATCCTTCGCGGAGGGCTTCCGCGGCGAAGTAGGTGATGATCATCTTGGAGCCGGAACGCTTGAGGCCGATGAGGGATTCCATGATGACGGCCTTGCGATCGATCCAGTCGTTCTGGGCGGCGGCGCAGATGAGGGAGTATTCGCCGCTCACCTGATAGGAGACCAGCGGAACGTCGAAGCTGTCGTGCATGAGACGAATGATGTCCTGATAGGGGCCGGCAGGCTTCACGATGAAGATGTCCGCGCCTTCGTCGATGTCGGCCTGCATTTCGCGCAGGGCTTCCTGCACGTTGCCGGGATCCATCTGGTAGGTGCGGCGATCACCGAAGTGCGGCGTGGATTCGGCGGCATCGCGGAAGGGGCCGTAGTAGGCGGAAGCGTACTTCACGGCATAGGACATGATGGGGGTTTCCTCGAATCCGGCCTTGTCGAGCGCGGTGCGCAGGGCGAGCACACGGCCGTCCATCATGTCGGAAGGCGCAATGATGTCCGCGCCGGCCTTGGCCTGAGAAACGGCGGTCTTGGCAAGAAGATCGAGGGTCTGGTCGTTGAGCACATGACCGGACTTGTCGCCGTCGGCAATGATGCCGCAGTGGCCGTGCGAGGTGTATTCGCAAAGGCAGAGGTCGGTAACCACGACAAGGTCGGGCCAGTGCTTCTTGATCATGCGCGTGGCGCGCTGCACGATGCCGTCATCGGCATAGGCGCCGGAGCCCACGGGATCCTTGGATGCGGGGATGCCGAAAAGCAGCACGGAACGCAGACCGTTCTTCACGGCTTCGCCGATTTCCTTTTCCAGTTCTGCGAGGGACAGCTGGTACTGGCCGGGCATGGAAGCGATGGGCTGACGGAAGTGTTCGTCGGGGGTGTCCACGACGAAGTAGGGCATGATGAGATCAGCGGCGGAAAGCGTGGTTTCGCGGATCATGTCACGGATGGCAGGCGTGCGGCGCAGACGGCGGCCGCGATGGAAGGAGAGTTCGTTCATGGTAATATCCTTTGCGCCGCAGGGGGCGCGTTGACGGTCTGTAAAAGCGTGAAGAAGATAACACCGGCCCCCGACTTTGAAAAGGGCTGCGGTCACGGTTGAAGCGGCGACGGTGACGATTCATTCCTGAAAAGCATTGCGGCACAAAGGATGATCGATGTGCTGTTCTGAAGGCGTGCGGAGTTTTCAGAGCTGAAAGAGAAGAACCATGACGGGCATGGTGACGACGCAGAGCAGCGTGGAGATCACGTTGATGAGGCTCGCGTATTCGCCGTTGTGCCCGTAGAGATGGGCCATCTGTGTGACGGTGGAGGCGCAGGGCGCGGCCGCCGCCAGAAAGCTGATGAGCAGAATGGTGGAGCCGTCCTTCGTGAGGTGGGCAAGTCCGGTTGCGCGGAAGACGATCAGGGTGACGAGCGGCAGCGCCAGCAGACGCAACGCCACGATGAGCGGGAGTTTTTTATAGGCAAAGGCCCGTCGCAGATTCATGGAGCCTATGAGCATGCCCGTCACGATCATGCAGAGAGGGCCGATCATACTGCCCACGGCATGCACGGCAAGGCGGGGCACTTCGGGAAAATGCAGACCGGAGACGAAGAGCAGCGCACCTGCGATCATGGCCAGAATGTTGACGTTGAAGAGAATGTTCTTCAAATACACCTGACCGTTTTTGCGGAGCAGGGTGTAGCAGTGCGTCCAGAAAAGGATGGTCTGGCCGACGAGAAAGCCGCTGGTGTAGAGCACCCACTCCGGGCCGAACACATAGATGACGATGGGAATGATGAGATTGCCGCCGTTGGAGTAGATGGCGGAAGCCTGTTCCACGGGATCGAGCCTGAGGGGACGACGCAGAAGGACGATGAGCGCAATGGCCAGCGACTGGGAAAGCGCGGCCGCCGCCAGGGAGAGAAAGAGCCCCTGCAGCTTTTCTCCGGAAAAGTCCACCTGAAAGGCGTCGAGCATCATGCACGGGCCGACGATGTACAGGGCTACGGCGGCAAGGGGCGCACTGTCTTCGGCACGAAGCAGACGCATTCTCACCACGAGGTAGCCCATGAGCACCATGAGGAGCATGGCCGCGATCTGCCTGCCGAGAAGAAGGGAAATCATCATGGCGGACTCTCTGAAACGGAGGAAAGACGGAGGGAAAGAAGGGGCGCTGCCGGTCTGTCCGCCGTCGTGCCCCGGGAGAAGAAGAGAAAAACGGGGAGGCTCTCGCCTCCCCGTCGTTGTGGATGATTCAGCGGCTACTTGATGCCGATTTCCTCATCGGTGAGATAGCAGGCCGGATCTTCGGCCCATTCGTCGCCGTAGTAGGCTTCGGCGCGGGAGCGGAAGTTGCCGCCGCAGATGTTGAGGAAGCGGCACCTGGCGCAGCGTCCCTTGACGTGGGGCTTCTTGTCCTTGAGCTTGTGCAGCAGTTCGATGTTCGGATCGTCCCAGATTTCGGAGAAGGGACGTTCGAGCACGTTGCCGAACACATGATGACGCCAGAACTGGTCGGCGGAAACGTCGCCGTTCCAGGAAATGCAGCCTATGCCGCGGCCGGAGCTGTTGCCTTCGTTGAACTGCAGAAGCTGGAACACTTCTTCGGCACGCTTGGGGTCTTCCTTGAGAAGACGCATCCACACATAGGGGCCGTCGGCGTGGTTGTCCACGGTGAGCACTTCCTTGGGGGTGCCGGCGTCGAAGCATTCGCGGGTCTTGTCCATGATGAGGTCCACCACGGCGCGGGTTTCCTGATGGTTCAGGTCCTCATTGATGAGTTCGGTGCCGCGACCGGAGTACACCAGATGATAGAAGCAGACGCGGGGAATGTCGCGTTCGCGCAGAATGTCGAAAATTCTGGGAACTTCCACGGCATTGCGCTTGTTGATGGTAAAGCGCAGGCCGACCTTGATGCCTTCTTCGCGGCAGTAGTCGAGGCCCTCGAGAGCACGGCGGAAGGAGCCCTTGACGCCGCGGAAATGATCGTGAACCTCTTCGCCGCCGTCGAGGGAAACGCCCACGTAGGACAGGCCGACTTCCTTGAGCTGCTTGGCCATGGCACGGTCGATGAGCGTGCCGTTGGTGGAAATGACGGCGCGCATGCCCTTCGATGTGGCATAGCTGGCAAGTTCGGGCATGTCCTTGCGGATGGTGGGCTCACCGCCGGAGAAGAGCATGACCGGCGCGCCGTAGGCGGCGAGATCGTCGATCATGACCTTGGCCTGTTCGGTGGAAATGGGATCGACGCCCTTGTCGGTTTCGGCCTGGGCGTAGCAGTGCACGCATTTCAGGTTGCAGCGGCGCGTCATGTTCCAGACGACCACGGGCTTCTTGTCGGCGGAGAACTGGAGAAGATGAGAAGGCAGCTTGCCGGAGTGGCGGCCGTAACGCAGAGCGTCGGACGGTTCCACCTGTCCGCAGTAAAGCTTGGAAATACCGATCATGTACGATCCTCGCTGGGCTTGTATGGGAAAGGCGGAGGCATGACCTCCGCCGCCATGTTGAAAGAAAAGAAAGGCTTGCCGCGCTCCGGCGACAGGCCGGGCAATATCATAGCCGCACAGCCTTCGGGAATCAAGTGACCTTCTCAACCCTGCACGCTGCTTTTCATGAGCAGCGCTATTCGAGAATGCCGCCGGCAAGAATAAAGCCGTCCGCATCGTACACGGCGGCCACCTGTCCCGGAGCGGGAGGCTGCTGCGGCGAGGCAAAGTGCAGGGTCATGCGGCCGTCTTCCACGGTGACGCCGGCGGGCACCGGAGCCTGATGATAACGCACGCGGACCAGAAGCTCCTGCGGCCACAGGGCGGGATCGACCATGAGATTGAGCTCCCTTGCCGTGCAGGAGGAGACGGGCAGAAGATGTTTCGGTCCGACGACAAGAGTATTGCTCTCGCGCAGTCTTTTCAGCACGTAGAGCGGCTCCTTCCAGGCGATGCCTACGCCGCGGCGCTGTCCTTCCGTGTACTGCCACAGTCCCCGGTGCTGCGCGATGATTCTGTTTTCTCCGGCCAGCAGCACGGGACCGGGGCCGGGCAGTTTCAGTCCTCCGGTCCGACGTTCCTCCAGCCAGGCGTAGTGGTTGTCGCCGGGAATGAAGCAGATTTCCTGGCTTTCGGCGGGCACGGGAACGGGGATGCCGCGCGCATCAAGCCAGGCGCGGATATCGTCCTTTTTCTTGTCCGCAAGGGGGAAAAGGCATCGGCGCAGGCGCTCGACGGGAACCAGAGCGAGAAAGTAGCTCTGATCCTTGCGCTCGTCGACGCCCGCCCGGAGCGAGAGACCGTAGACGGGGTGATGCGCCATGGCCGCATAGTGACCGGTGACGAAGGTGTCGCCGTACTGCAGCGCCTGATCGAGCAGCCGTCCGAACTTCATGGCGCGGTTGCACAGCGCGCAGGGATTGGGCGTATGCGCTTTTGCATGAGCAAGGGCGAACGGCTCCATGACATGGCGGCGGAACGCCTCGGAAAGATCGACGATGTGCAGGGGGATCTTGTGCTCGGCGCAGAGTTTTTCCATGTCGGCAAGAGGCGAGGCCTCTTCCGGGGCGTGGAGAAAGCGGGCATGCAGGGCCGAGACTTCGTATCCCTGTTCCTTCAGAAACAGCAGAGCGAACAGGCTGTCGGTTCCTCCGCTTATGGCGACTGTGACTTTCATGGGGGAAGTGTGCCATCGGGCGGCGGGGAGAGCAAGTTATTTCCCGGTTTCTTCCTGCGGAAGCGGCCTTGGCGGTCGTTGCCAAGCATGGGCAAACAACTTATGATTGCAGGTAATGGTTCGGAACGAGAACGTGCGGTGAGCGCGCCGTGAAAGACAACGTCGTGCGTTTTTCCGGCGTTTCCCGCCGTCGCCTGTTTCGTCAGTACCTGCTTTGCAAAAGAGGTGTTTTCTATGAAAAACATACTGGTCTGCGCGGTCATGGCCGCTTCTCTGCTGCTCGGCGGCTGTGCCGGTTCCTCCATATACCGCGGCATGGATGCTTCGAGCGGAGCCTTCGTGTCCACGCACTCCCCGGTGGTGAGCGTGAAGGCTGCCGAAGGGTATGAGGACGTGCTTTCCGGCTATGCGCTGTGCCGGGTGTCCTTTGAGGACAGCATGCTGAGCTCCAGCATCGCCAATGTATGGGCTGCTCTGCAGGACAGGGAAGGCTCCCAGCTTGTCACCGTTCTTGCGGAGTGTTCGTCCGACCTGATATGGGAAGTACGGCCCATCGGCGTGGATTTTCAGCGTCTGAAGGTCTTCTACGAAAAGAACGGTGTCTATCCTGATGACGCCACCGTACGCGTTTATGTGCGTCCGGCCTCCATGGACCCGTGGTCGCCGCTTTTTGCCGGGGCGGGAAGAACGCAGTGGGAAGGCGCCACTCTTGTGGCCCGTTATGAGTGGACCAATTCCACTCAGGCGGACAAGCTCATCGTAGAATACCGCGAGCCTGCGCCGGAATTTCTTGACGGCATGAATCCGACCCTGCCCGACGTGACGGGCTTCATTGAAAGATCCCAGAAGGCGTTCACGCTGGGCGGTGTATCCGCTCCCGTAACGCCCGTGTCCTCCGTCGCGCTGCCTGTTTCGGACAGACTGCTTTCTTCCGTGCTGGGCTCCGTGACCGTGAACGGATTTCTGCTGTTCTGATGATGTCTTAGGCGGGGACTTCATGAAGAAGGCTCCGTCGGAAATGCTTTGAAAGGATCGCCTGTTCCCGCTTTTTTCAAGGTGCGGGCCGGCGATCTTTTTTTTGTGCCCCGCTTCGGGAGGGCGGGCGAAAACGAGGGGGCTTGACATACGGAAGCCTCCCTAGTAAATACGACAGTTCACCTTGTTCGCCGTATGGTTTTCCGGCAGGAAGTCGGAAGCGGCGGACCTCTGACCGTAAGGAGATCTTACATGCGCAAAATGGAAACCCTGCTGCTCCTTTCTCCGGAGCTGTCTGTGGAAGAGCGCGAAACCATCCTGAAGACTCTGGATGACGTCGTTGTCCGCGAAGGCGGCAAGATGCTTCTGGTGGATCAGTGGGGTATGCGCGACCTGGCCTATCCTGTCCGTAAGCAGATGCGCGGCTTCTATGTCCGCCTCGAATACGCCGCTCCTTCTCAGCTCGTTGCTGAACTGGAACGCATCATCCGCATCACCGACGGCGTGTTCAAGTTCATGACCGTCAAGCTGGCTGATTCCGTTGAAGCCACCGAGGAGGTCGCGTAATGGCTTTCCGTAAGAAGTTTGCTCCTCGCCGCAAGTTCTGCCGCTTCTGCGCCGACGCCGATCTGGCTCTCGACTACAAGCGTCCCGACATCCTCCGCGACTTCATCACCGAGCGCGGCAAGATCGTGGCCCGTCGTATTACCGGCACCTGCGCCAAGCATCAGCGCGCTCTGACCACTGAAATCAAGCGTGCCCGCCAGATGGCCCTGCTGTTCTACACTTCCGCCCATTCCAGCGAAGTGAAGAAGAAGACCAACATCTAACGGCATAGGAGAGCAAAATGAAAGTTATCCTTCGTGCCGACGTTGAAAAGCTCGGTCACCTTGGCGATATCGTCAATGTCAAGCCCGGCTACGGCCGCAACTATCTGCTGCCTCAGCAGCTGGCCAGCCTTGCCACTCCCGCCAACATCCGCGTGTTCGAACTCGAACGCAAGAAGCTGCAGGCCCGCATGGACGCTCTTCGCGCCGCTGCCGCCGACATCGCTTCCAAGCTTGAAGGCGTGGTTGTGACCATCAGCATGCGCGTGGGTGAAAACGACAAGCTCTACGGCTCCGTCACCCCCACCATGATCGGCGACGCTCTCGCCGCCATGGGCATCGAAGTGGACCGTCATCGTCTGCTTCTCGACGGCTCCATCCGCACCTTGGGCGAACATAATGTCCGCGCCCGTCTGCATGCCGACGTGGTTCCTTCCTTCACCGTGAAGATCGTGTCTGAAGAAAAGCACATCGTTGAAGAAGAAGCCCCCGTGGAAGCTCCCGCTGCCGAAGCTGAAGCTCCTGCTGAAAATGCCTAATCAGCTTCTTCGGAAGCCTGACGAGTCATGGACAGCCCGGATACCGTCATGAATGAAGCCGCCGCTCCTTCGCGGAGCGGCGGCTCTCGTCGTTCTTCCCGCGAGAGTGCCGATCTTTCCGAACGCGCCCGCGACGATCTTTTGCGCCGCGTGCCGCCGCACAACGAAGAGGCCGAACAGGCCGTTCTGAGCGGCGTTTTTCTTCGTCCTGATCTTCTTCAGGAAATCATCGACCAGCTTCGGGATACCGATTTCTATATCCCTGCCCATCGCGTGATCTTCGGCGCGTTCATGGCTCTTTTCGAGCAGAACACGCCTGTGGACGAAGTCACGGTGTTCGACTGGCTGGTCAGCCATTCCCAGCTCGAAGCTGCGGGCGGAGCCGCCTATCTCGGCGACCTTTCCCGAGCCGTGGTAAGCGGCGCCAACGCCGTGCACTGGGCCAAGATCGTGCGCGACAAGGCCATGCAGCGCACGCTCATCGAAACTTCCGCCCAGATCATCAGCAACTGCTACGATGCTTCCAAGGACGTTCCCACGCTTCTGGACGAATCGGAGCGCGCCATATTTTCCATCTCCGAACGCGCCAACAGCAAGACGTTTGCCAGCAGCAGCGAACTTGTCCGTTCCGTATTCGACGAGCTGCTTGCCCGCTACAACAACAAGAGCGTAACCACCGGCGTGCCCACCGGTTACATGCAGCTCGACAAGATGACGGCAGGCCTTCAGCCCACCGACCTCATCATTCTTGCCGCCCGTCCCTCCATGGGCAAGACCGCCTTTGCCCTGAACGTCGCCATGCGCGCGGCTCTTTCCGGGGGCGCCACGGTGGCCATATTCTCTCTGGAAATGAGCAAGGAGTCTCTCATGGACCGTATGCTCTGCGCCTGGGGCAGGGTGGAGCTTTCCAGAGTCCGACGCGGTTTTCTTGAAGACGACGACTGGGCCAAGCTTTCCGCTTCGGCCGACGCTCTTTCGCGCGCCAAGATCTTCATTGACGATACGGCGGGTCTTACGCCTCTTGCGCTGCGTGCGCGCTGCCGCCGCCTCAAGGCCGAGCATGGGCTTGATCTTGTCATGGTGGACTACCTGCAGCTCATGCATTCTGCGCGAAACGACTCCCGAGAACTGGAAATTTCCGATATTTCCCGCAACCTGAAGGCGCTTGCCAAGGAAATGAAGGTTCCGGTCATCGCACTTTCCCAGCTCAACCGAAAGGTGGAAGAGCGTACCGACAAGCGCCCCGTGCTGTCCGACCTTCGAGAGTCGGGCGCCATTGAACAGGATGCCGACCTCATCATGTTCATTCACCGGGAGGACGCCTACAACAAGAAGGGCGACCGGCCGAAGACGGGCATTGCCGAAATTATCATCGGCAAGCACAGAAACGGCCCCACGGGAACGGTGGAACTGGCCTACAGGCCGGAATTCACCGCCTTTGACGATCTTGAAACCACCTACATAGAGCCTTCCGAATCCCAGCAGGGCTGATTCTTTCCGCATCGGACAAGGCACGCCGTCATCTTTCCGGAACGAAGGGAAACTTGCCTCGAACCGGGGGGCGTGGTATTGGAAACAGGCGGATCCGGGCCTGTGGGCGAAATGCCGGTATCCGATGTCGGAGATGCTATGTCTTTCTGGAACAAATCCCGCATCAGCCCCTCGCAGATCATCATTCTGGGGTATTTCTTCTTCATTGTTTTCGGTACGGGGCTGCTCATGCTGCCCGGAACCACCAGAGACGGACTTGGCGCCGATTTCGGCGACGCGCTTTTCACCGCCACTTCGGCCATTACCGTGACCGGTCTTGTGGTGCACGATACCGTGCGGTTCTGGTCGCCGTTCGGTCAGCTTATTCTGCTTATGCTCATCCAGGCAGGCGGTCTCGGCGTTATGAGCATGGCCGTGGCCGTAGCCGTGCTTTCCGGGCAGAAGATCGGCTTCCGCATGCGCTGGGTCATGCAGGAATCCATTTCCGCGCCGCATCTTGCGGGGATCGTGCGTCTGACGGGCTTCATTTTTCGTATCGTGCTGGCCGTGGAGCTGACGGGAGCGGCGCTGCTGGCCCTGCGCTTCTGTCCGGAAATGGGACTCGGCACGGGGCTGTGGATGGCGCTTTTTCATGCCGTTTCAGCGTTCTGCAATGCCGGTTTCGACCTCATGGGCATGGCTCACCCGTATTCCTCGCTGACGGCGTATTCGAAGGATCCGCTGGTCTGCATCGTCATTGCGCTGCTCATTACCGTAGGCGGCATAGGATTTCTTACGCTGGACGACATCCGTTCCCACGGTTTTGATTTCCGGCGTTATCGCCTGCAGAGCAAGCTTATTCTGCTTATCAGCCTTTTCCTTGCCGTGAGCGGTTTTCTGTTTTTCTTTTTCTGGGAATTTCAGCGGGATAGCTGGCATATGACCGCGCCGGAAGCGGCGCTTGCGGCCATGTTTCAGTCCGTGAGTCCCCGCACGGCAGGGTTCAACAGCGTGGATCTTACCGCGCTGAGTCCTCTTGGCCAGCTCTTCACCATTCTGCTCATGCTGGTGGGCGCGGCTCCGGGCTCCACGGGCGGCGGTTTCAAGGTTACCACGCTCGCGGTGCTGCTTCTGGGGCTTATGGCCATTTTTCTGCATCGGACCGACGTGCGCGGTTTCGGCCGTCGGCTTACCGACATGGCGCTCCGCAGGGCATCGGGCATATTCATGTTTTATCTGCTGCTCTTTCTGGCCGGCGGCATGCTGATTTCCGCTCTGGATACGCTGCCGCTCATGACGGCCTTCTTTGAAGCTGCTTCCGCCATAGGCACGGTGGGGCTTTCTCTGGGCGCGACGCCGGAACTTTCCGATGCCTCGCGCGGTATTCTGATACTGCTCATGTATTTCGGAAGAGTGGGCAGTCTCACGGTGGTTTTCGCGGTATCCTCCGGTATCAGGCAGGATGGATTCCGTTATCCTTCCGAAGACGTGGCCGTGGGCTGACAGGAGTTGATGCATGAAATCCGTATTGCTTATAGGACTCGGCCGCTTCGGGCGACGCATGGCGAGAAAGCTGCGTGAACTGGACCATGAAGTGCTTGCCATCGACAGAAGCGAACAGAGAGTCAACGAGGCTCTGGAATTCGTGACCAGCGCCCAGATTGCGGACGCCACCAGCGAAACCTTCATGCGTTCCGTGGGCGTGAGCAACTTTGATCTGTGCGTGGTGGCCATCGGCGATGACTTCCAGAGTTCTCTGGAAACGACGGCGCTGCTCAAGGAATGCGGCGCACGCTTCGTACTTTCGCGCGCTTCCCGCGAGGTGCATGCCAAGTTTCTTCTGCGCAACGGCGCGGACGACGTCGTGTATCCCGAACGACAGATGGCCGACTGGGCGGCCATGCGCTACAGCAGCGATCACATTTTCGATTATGTGAGCCTTTCACCCGACTATTCCATCTATGAAATCGCCACGCCCAGGGAGTGGGAAGGGAAAACCGTCATGGAACTGGCCGTGCGGCAAAGATACCGCGTCAATGTGCTGGGCGTGAAGAAGGGCGAGGCTCTTCAGCCCATGCCCGGACCGTCCCACCGTTTTGAAGCCGGGGAAAGCGTGCTCATTCTCGGGCACGACCGGGACGTGCAGAATCTCCTCAAAAAGAACTGAGTGCCCGGGGGCAGGTCTCTTGAATATCGGTATGTCCCATGCTACTATTGGATTAAGTCTAATAGCAGGAGGCCCCTATGGATGTTCTTGATGGCTGTGCCTGTTCGGGCGGCAATCTACCCCGGTTCGTACAGCCGGTACTGCTGGCTCTTCTGGCGCAGGAGCCCGCACACGGCTATGCTCTGATGCATCGACTGGAAAATACAGGGCTTTTTACTCCTCAGTCGCCGGATATGACGGGTTGCTATCGTATGCTGAGGGACATGGAACACAGCGGAGTTCTGGCGTCGGTGCCGTGCCGGGGAGAAGGGCCGTCCCGAAAGAAGTATATGGTCACGGCGCTGGGGAGGCGCTGCCTGAAGCGCTGGATCGCGTCTCTGTCCGAAAATCGGGATCACCTTGAGCGCGTGCTCGGCTTTCTGCTTTCCGTGCCGGAGCCGGGTGTGACGGAAGAAGGTGAGGCCGCAGACGATTCTGCTCTCTGCCCGGAGCCGGACAGATTGTTCATGGAAGAGCTTCGTGCAAGAACGTTGCGCGGGGAGCTTCCGGAGCGGAACGATATCCTTCGTCTTCTGGCGTATGCCCCCGTTTCTTCCCAGACGGCGTATCTCGGACGTCTGGCCCGGGATATGGTTCGTGCGGTTGCAGATGATACCTGCGGCGTATGGGCGGCCATAGGGGTGGACAGCGTATCCTGTCCCATGAATTGCCGCTTTTGTGCGTTCGGCGCCTCATGGGGCGTGGTTCGGGAAGACAGGGAACGCAGCCTTGAGGATATTGTTGCCGCGGCGCGTCGCTATGCTGCGGAGGGAGCATCCTGGATAGTGCTTCGCACCACGGAGCATTACGGTACGGAACGGCTGTGCGGCCTTGCCCATGCCGTGCGGAAGGTTCTGCCCCGGAGCTGTGCGCTTGTTGCCAATACCGGGCAGAGCGATGCCGGAGACATACGTCGTCTTGGGGAAGCAGGCGTGGAGGTCATGTATCATGCTCTTCGCCTCGGTGAAGGGAGGGATACTCCCTTTGATCCCTCCGGGCGGCGCAGGTCGCTTGAGCTTATACGGGCTGAGGGGCTTACGCTGGCGCATCTGGTGGAACCTCTGGGACCGGAGCACGAAGACAGCGAGATTGCCGACGTGCTGCTTACGGCGCTTTCGTCCGGGGCGCGGATATGCGGCGTCATGGCAAGGAGCAACGTGCCGGGCACGCCTTTTGAAGGAGCGGATGCGGTTTCCGATGCGCGCATTGCCCAGATTGCCGCGATCATACGTCTGTGCGGCGGCGTCCGTACGCCGTATGTCTGCGTACATCCTCCGGTGTCTCAGGCCGTAGCCTGGGGGGCTAATGTGCTTGTGGTGGAAACGGGGGCCATTCCCCGGGACGGCAGCGATGTTTCCGGCGAATGGCACGACTTTTCCGTACAGGAGGCGAAAGAGCTGCTTTCAGGCTTCGGGTATGTCGTTCCCGGCATGGAACGTTGACGTCTTCAGTCACTGCCGAAAGGCGGGCGATCTTTTCATCGGCCGGATAAGTTTGGCCGTTCATGAAACAACCAGCTTCAGGAGGCTTTATGGTAGCGCGTCTTGGTTTCTGCGCGCAGCAGATCTGCGAACATTTTGCTCCCCGTCTCGGCGTGGATGAACGTCTGGCCGTCGGCATGGGGTCGGCCTTCGGAATGGGCATGGGGCATGCCGATGTGTGCGGCTGCATCAGCGGCGCGCTCATGGTGCTCGGTATCCGCTATGGAAGCGCCTCGACGCTGGAGAAAGGAAAGCTCAGAAAGCCGCTTCTGGTGCAGAAAGTGACGGAATTTGACCGGCGTTTTTCGGAAATGCAGCCCTGCCGCAGCTGCCGGGACATCCTCGGCATGGACATCACGCAGCCGGGCGTCATGAAGCAGGCGGCGGAACAGGGACTGTTCAAGTCCGTCTGTCAGGAGATGACGAAGCGTACCTGTGCCATTCTGGAAGACATGCTGAATGAGGACGACGAGCAGGACTCATCCGGCAGCGGCAGCATTTCGTAGATCCCGGCCCGGAACGGGGTTTCCGGCCGGGATGCTTTTCATGGTTTCTGTTCGCGGGGCGTTCCCCGAACGGTCTGCCCCGCATGCTTAACGGCAACAGCTCCGGTAGGGACAGCGCTCGCAGCGTTCGGTGCGGCGCGGCGCGAATCCCTCGGCCGTGCCCATGTGCCTCAGCACGAAGCGGAGCAGATCGGGAATGCGTTCTTCGATGACAAAGGCGCGCTTCTCTTCATCGACTTTCGGTCCGAGCAGCGGCAGTTCTTCGCCTCTGTCGGCAAGCTGAACCAGCGCCGCGTCAAAGAGCGGAGCGCGGTGCAGGTAGGCCGCGTTCTGAGGATCGTTGGCGCACAGGTAGAGATAGGCAGGGAGCTGTATGCTCGGCAGGGATGCGGCCAGCTCCGGAAGAGGATCGGCCAGTCCCGGACGCCATGCGCGCATGGCATCCCAGAGGCGCTCGTCGTCCCAGAAGGAGGAGTGGGGCTGTCTGCCCGTGCTTCCGCTCTTGTAGTCCAGAATGACGAGCCCCTGTTCTCTTCTGTCGAGTCTGTCGATGGTGCCCTTCAGCGTGAATCGGTGTCCGCCTTCCTCCAGCAGAGCGGAAACTTCGTGCTCCAGCTGCAGCAGTTCCAGTACCGGCGGCTGAGAAGCGGCAAAGGTGCGCAGGCGCGAGGGTCCGGCGATTTCCAGCATGAAGCGGCTCTGCGCCGGAAGATTGACGGCAAGACCGCTTTTTTCCAGTTCTTCCCGGAACAGCGCGTCCAGCGTTTCCGGATTCAGACTTCCGGGAGGCACCGCGCCGCCGACAAAGGGCGTGTAGGCTCGCTGAAGCACGGCGTGCAGCATGATGCCGACCCCGAGATGATCGTCGCCTTCCATCACTTCGTCCACTTCCCTGAGGGAACAGAGGTACCGGTGGAAGAAGCGCGCAGGGCAGGAAATGTAGGTGTCCAGCGCTGTGGGAGAAAGCGGCCTGCGGGACATGAGCTCGCGCATGCTGTCGTTGACGGCGCGGGTTCGGGGGATGGGCGCATACTGCGGCAGAGGCGGTTCCGTCATGGGAAAGGCGGAGGCGAAAAGCGGATCCGTGCCCGGCTTCAGCAGTTCGCCTTTGCGCTGTTCTACATGCCAGACGGCTTCTTCCACCAGCCGGGAACGGAGTTTTTTACCGTCCATGACGCCGGTCTGCACGCCTTCCTGCCAGTAGAGCACCACTTCCTTTGCTCCGGCGATGAGGCGGTGGAAGGTGTGTGCCGCCAGCATGTCTCTGCGGCTGTTGTCGGGCAGCCCCAGCAGTGGACGAAGTGTGTCGGGCAGCAGGGGATCGCGTGCCGGCGCTCCGGGCAGCGCGTCTTCGGTGACATCCAGCATATAAACGCGGTCGAAATGGAGCAGACGGGTTTCCAGCGTGCCGAGAATCTGAAGACCGGTGAGCGGGTCGGCTTCAAAGGGCACTCTCTGTTCGGCAAGATGCTGACGGACAATGGCGAAAAGGGATTCCGGCGAAAGGCGTTCCGTCGCCATGTCGTTGTCCGACAGCGAGGGAATGACGCCCTGCATGAGTCTTGCCAGACACTCGGCATCCAGCGGGAAGCGCGGCCAGATATGCGCGCCGTTTTCGAGCAGCAGCTGACATAGTTCCCTGAGGCGAGAGGCCATGTCTTCCAGCGTTTCCAGATTCTTCCATCGGGTGACGAGAACGTCCATGACCTTTTCCAGCAGCTGACCGGTGGCTTCGCACAGCGCTTCGGACGGCGCTTTTTCCAGTTCGCCCAGAATGTCGTCCGCAAGCTCAGAGGCGCAGCTTTGCGCGTCCACCATGCGGCTTCCCGTGCGGAGCCTGGCTTCCAGCCGGGAAAGGAAGGGGCGCAGCGGAATCGGATCGGCTCCTTCTGAGGAAGGTGCGCCAAGCATGCGCACATAGGGGTGTCGGATGAGGGTGAGAAGGCTTTTCCAGTGCACGAGTCCCGCACTGTTCATGCCGCGCCGCGTTTCCAGAAGCCGTTCCACAAGCTGGGCCAGAAGGGAACGCTCCAGCGGATAACCGAGCGAGATGTTGATGTTCTTTTCAGGAATATGATGCAGCGTGGGCATGAGCAGCGAGTCATGGGTAATGACCACGGCGCGGCTCTCTTCGGGGTGAGGATGCTCCAGAAGCTCCTTTCTGAGTTCCAGAAGCTGGGAGTGGAGATCGTATCCGGCGTGAAAGCGTATGTTCGGGCGGCTGTTTTTTCTTTCTCCCAGAAGTTCGCCTTTTGCCTTCCAGCGGCTGAGCCATTCCTTGTGCTCGCCGCAGCTCCAGTGGCCTGCGCCGGTGAGAATGTCCGGATCGGTGTGCAGGCATATTCTTGCGCCGTGCTCCCACAGATAGCGGAACAGTTTGTCTTCCGCCCTTGTCAGGCGTACGAATCCGGCCAGAATGATGCTTTTTCCCTGAAGCTTGAGCGGCAGATCGGGATCGGCTCCGGCAAGTTGCGCCGCGTGCTGGGCATCCAGCCCCGGCGTGCTCAGGCCGCGGGCGCGCAGGGCGGAGCGGTAACGCTCCTGAATGCGGCTGAGACTGCCGAGCAGGGCCACGGCATAGGGCGCCACCATGTCGTCCACATGGAGCAGATCCTCGGCTTCCACCATGTGTCCCGCACATTCGTCGAGCAGGTGGGCAAGGCGGGCGCCCCAGGGATAGAAGCGGGCCATGCCGTCGTCTTCATTGAGGCTTTCCGCCAGCTTGACCAGCGCCGTTCCGGCCTTTTCCTCCCGGCTGATGTCGAGCAGAATTTCCTTGAGCACAGCCACCTGATCCAGCGTTCCGGCCATGCGCGGCACGGAGCGCGTCCAGCTTTCCAGACAGGTCTGCACGAGCTGCCCGGCATTGATGATGTGCGGCAGCAGAAGAGGTCTGTCCGCCTCTTTGCGGTAGATGTCGAGCAGGTAACGCCGCGGTCTGTTGAGGGGAAAGACGATGACGGCCTTTCCGGGACGATGATTTGTCATGTCGCGGGCAAGGTCGTGAACGCGCATCATGAAATCGTCGTCCCACGGCACGATGCAGAATGGACTCACGGGGCGGGTGGAACGGTTACTCATGAGCGTCTCCGGGAAGAATCGGGAAAATTTCGCGGCGGTCGAGATACACCAGCGCGCCGCGCACCTTTCTGCCTCCCGCTTCCTGCAGCAGGCGGAGATAGTGGGAAAGCTGCGCCTTGTGATTCGGATCGGGCAGCGCGCCCGTCGTGCCGGTTTTGTATTCTACGGCAATGAGTTCCTGCCCGTCGTCCACCAGAAGATCCACGCGGAACTGACGGCCCTCGCCGTCGAGCAGGGCATGTTCGGGCGTACCGAAGGCCAGCCAGTGCGGCGTTTCCGGCTGAAGGGCATACCAGCACAGAATGTCCTCGATTTCCTTCTGCCGGTTCTCTCTGTCGGGCACGGGCAGCGGGAAGGTGGAAATGCCGCGGGCGGCGGCCAGCGAGGCATCGCGTCGGGCGGAAGCTTCGCCTACGCCGGAAACCTGCAGGCTTTCCAGGCAGTGATGAATGAGCGTGCCGCGGCGTTTGGGCGTGAAGGTCCAGTCTTCCAGAGGACTGCGGAACATGCGAAGGCGCGGAAGCCAGTTCATGGGCCGCCAGTTTTCCTCGTCGACAACCGGATCGGCATCGGAATCGACGCCCTGCCCGGGAACGTCGACATCGCGGGGAAGGTCGGTGGGCGGAGCCTTCTCCTCAGAACCTTCCTGCCCGGCGGGCGCGGGATCGGCAGGGGAGGCAAGTGTGCAAGCGTCGGGAGATGTGGGCTCTTCTCCCCAGATGAGGGCCCCGTCTTTTTCGGAGAGAGAGTCCCTTACTCGTGAGAGAAGCGTATCAAGCATACGGGAGATCGGGCCGTCGTCGGCGTCCGGCAGGAAGCAGTGCAGTTCGGACACGGCGCGGGTCATGGCCACATAGATGAGGTGCAGGGATTCGCGCGCCGTGTCCATGCGGTCTCTCAACCAGGGGCGTCCCATGTCGCGGCACAGAGGCGCCAGAAGGCCGGTGCCCCGGCTGTCCCAGAAGATGGCCTTGTCGTCCGTATTTCTGCCGAGAGAGAAGTTCAGCCAGGGCAGAATGACCACGTCGAATTCCAGTCCCTTGGCCTTGTGCATGGTCATGATGCGTACGGCGTCCATGCTTTCGGGCAGCGGTGCCTTTTCCTGACTGCCGCTTTCATCCCACAGGTCCAGAAAGCCTGAAAGATCGGAAATGCCCGCATCTTCGGCACAGAACAGAACTTCAAGAAAACGGCGAACAAAACCGGCGGCTTCGGGACGACGCTCCGTGACGTTCCAGCGTTCCAGAACTTCCATGACGGCGTCGTAGGGGGTGAGCAGTCCGGCATTGTCATGCAGGGGCGCGAACACTCTCTTCCAGGCTTCCAGAAAGTCTGCGGCAAACTGGCGGGCCATGCTTTTGTGATGGGGGCGCGCGGCGGCCCAGTCGCAGAGCATGGTTTTGTCGAGGCAGGGGGCTCCTGCGGCAGGCAGCGGAGGCAGCAGCTCTTCCGAGCACAGAACGGCCCAGAACGCGATGTCGTCATCCGGATCGTTCATGAAGCGCAGCAGGCTGACCAGTCCGGCTATGACCGGCTGCTCCGCAAGCAGCAGACTTCCCTGCGTGACCACGGGAATGTGACGGCTCATGAGCCAGGAAGCGGCCAGCGCCGCCTGATCATTGTTGCGCGTCAGAATGCAGATGTCGCCCCAGGCGTGTTCCCTGCCCAGTCGTTCCACCAGCGCGGGCACGGCCGTGGAAAGCTGTTCCTCCTCCCGTTCCTTTTCCAGCATGCGCAGCCGGACAAAGCCGCCCGGTCCGCAGTGTTCGGCGCTCTGCGAGGCTCGGTCGAAGGCTTCGCTGAGAAGCGACGCCTCTTCCCGGAGCAGTTCCTCATCGCCTTCGGCCAGTTCGGAAAGGAGAGTTCGGGCATAGTCGAGATCGCCCAGCGGCGAGAACAGCGCATTGTTCCATGCCACGATGTGCCGTCGGCTTCGCCAGTTGAAGGGCAGCGTTTCCAGCACGGGCCTGTCCACCAGAGACAGCAGGGGGGATCCCGGCCTGACGAGCTGGTCGAAGAGGGCGGCGTCGCCGCCGCGCCAGCCGTAGATGGCCTGCTTGACGTCGCCCACAATGGTGAGCGAGCCATTTTTGGCAAGCGCCTCTTCGGCCAGAGATTGAAGCGCCATCCACTGATCGCGGCTCGTGTCCTGAAATTCGTCGATGAGCATGTGCGTGATGCGGGAACCGAGGCGGCAGAACAGCTCGTTTACTCCTTCGCTGTCGTCTGCCGCACGGATGGCGAGCCGCGGAACCTGCGAGGCGGCTATGACGCCGTTCTTCCGCTCATAGTCCTCAAGGCGTGCATGAACGGCCTGCGCAAGCTCCGTAAAGGGCATGAGCCGGCGGGCGCCGAGCAGAATGCGCAGTTCCCGCATGTCGCTCTGCAGGCTTTCGTACAGGGCGTGCAGCGCCAGACTGGCGTTGCCTTTGGAGGCCTTGAGAAGGCAGTCGTCGAAGCTGTCCTTCTGAAACATGGTCGAAGAGAGGGGCAGCTTGTCCGCTCTTCCTCCGCACTCGACACAGGCATTCAGAGCGTTGAGCAGATACCTGTTTGCCTTCAGCTCTTCCTGTTCGATGCGGGCGCGCATTTCTCCGGCATCCCGCCGGATGCCGGAAAGAACGGCCTGAAAATGCTGTTCCGCTTCTTCGGGAGAGGCCAGGTCGCGAATGCTCCAGCCGTCTCCGGCAAGCATGAGGGAGACCAGCGCCGTGACGCGTTCCCGGATGCGTTCGCCTGCCAGAAAGCCGCGGACCTTTTCCGAGCGCAGCATCTGACGGCAGGCACGGCGGAACAGCAGGGCAAGCATCTCGTCCTCCCGCGCCTGTTCGGCCATGTCGTCGAAAACGGGGCCGGTGATGTCCTTGTCGGAAAAGCGGGGTTCAAAATCGGGCGACAGATCGAAATCCAGCGCCGAGAGGCGCACCATGAGGTGCAGCAGACTGTCGATGGTGCGGATGTTCAGGGAGCTGTAGCTGCGGATGAGCATGTTCACGGCGTCGCGCGCCTTCGCAGGCTTCCAGAACGTTTCTTTTGCCCCCTTGTCCGGGGCGAGCGCCAGACTCTTCAGACGCGTGAGCAGACGCTCGCGCATTTCCGTGGCTGCCTTGTTGGTGAAGGTGATGGCCAGAATTTCCTGCCAGCCGTAGAGATCGTCACCTGCCACGGCGCAGCCGGACGGCGGGCGGCTCCATGACGTGCCGGAAGAGCCTGCCAGCAGCGAGAGAAAGCGGCTGGTCAGTGTGTAGGTTTTGCCGGAGCCTGCAGAGGCCTTGATCTGTCTGAATTCGCTCATGGTGGACGGTGTTTCGGGGAAGGTCATTCTTCCTTTTCCATCATCGGCGATTCCGGGCTTCTTCGCAAGACGCAATTGAAGGGGAAACGGAAAAGGCCGCGGACGGCATGATGTGTCCGCGGCCTTGGCGAAAGGGACAGTCGATGCCCGGAAAAGGCATACGGCTTCCTTCGGTTCAGGTGAGCTCTGCGCTCTTTACAGTCATGGATTCATGGTTTTCATGGTTGCCGTTCAGAGCTCCTCCCGTCTCTGTCAGAAGCTTATGCGCAGACCCATCATGAACTGATGGGCATAGTTTTCCCGGGCATCCAGCTTGACGGAGTATTTTTCGGCACTGCCGTCTCCCATGATGAGAAAACGCCATCCGAAGTCGGCGGCGACATGATCCGTGAAGGCATAGGAGAAGCCAAGTCCAGCCTGTCCTGCCAGCACGGCTTCGGTGTTGTCTTCAGAATCGACGTAGCTGTCGTTCAGAAGACTGAGTCTGCCTTCGGTTTTCAGGAAGGCCATGCCTATACCGGCTCCGACATAGGGCTTGAATCCCTTCCACTCCGTGATGTCCCAGTACACGTTGGCAAGAAGAGTCTGGAAGCTCATGGTTGCCTTGAAGGTGCTGTCGTAGCCGAGGTCTTTGGTCTTGGAAACATTTCCGTACGCGCCGTATTCGAGTTCCGCGCGAACCGGCACCTGGAAGACGGGCGCAAAGTCGTAGCCTGCGGCAAGAGCGCCGCCGGCCCGGCAACCTGTTTTGCTGTCGGAACCGAGCGTCTGTCCGGCATACGAAAGTTCCCCCTCGGCATGCTGGACGTTCAGCGCAAATTTGGGCGCAAGATAAAAGCCGGTCATATCGGCGGCAAGGGCAGACGTCGGCAGCAGAAGACAGGCTGCCAGAAGCATTGTTCCGAACGTTTTGAACATGGGTTTCTCCTCCATCGTTGAGTTATCGGAATGAGGGGATGGTAATATATTACCATCCCGTGTCAAGACAAATCCGCTACTATGAAAGGATGGAAAAATATCCTTATCTGAACGAAGCGGTTGCCTCTGTTCTGGCACGGAGAAGAGCCGAGCTTGCCATGAGCAAGAAGCGTCTTTCCGAGCAGGCCTTCATCGAACGGGCGTACATTACGGGACTTGAGGCCGGGAAATGGAACGTGACGTTGAATGTGCTTTGTTATCTGTGCGACGCACTGGGCATGGCTCCCGAGGACTTCATTCGTGAAGTGATGGCGGAGCGGGAAAAACTGCATGCGGGAGAAGAGGAGCGCCGGACTCGGTAGGACGGGTGCTTCCTTCTTCTGAGCTGTCCGCTGCAGGTCGACGTACTGTTGTCGCTCAGGCGGGAAGGGAACGCCGTTGTCACGGGGATAAAGAAAGCCTCCGCATCGGGATGATACGGAGGCTTCATGTCAGATACGAGGCAAGAAGCATGGCGGAGCGTTTGCGTGCTTTGCGCGGATCACTCCGTCAAGGCTGGGCTCATCAGGCGAGACGCTGGCCCGTGGTGGCGATGACGGAACGCCAGTAGTTGGACTTGATGTCGATCTGGCGGCGACGGCGCGTGACGAGCTGCAGCGGCAGATGTACGAAGCGGTCCAGCAGACGGGCGACGACCATGTTGGTCTTGCCGGCCATGGCCGCGTGCACGGCGTTGCGGCCGAGCAGTCCGCAGTAGACGCGGTCGTTGGTGTTGGCGGGCACGGAGCGCACGATGTAGCTGGGGTCGATGTACTTGACCGTGACGTTCATGTCCTTTGTGGAGAAATAATTCTTGATGGCCTTCTGCAGGAAGATGCCGATGTCGCCGAGCACGCGGTTGCCGGAGGCGTCGGTCTTGCCGCTTGCGGTGAGCAGATCCTGTCCCGCGCCTTCGGCCGCAACGATGACGGCATGGGAGCGGTTGCGCAGCCGTTCTTCCAGCGCAGGGAGCAGTCCGCCTTCGCCTTCGAGCTTGAAGGGAACTTCGGGCACGAGCACGAAGTTGACGATGTTCAGCGAAAGCGTAGCCTGGGCGGCGATGAAGCCCGATTCACGTCCCATGAGCTTGACGAGACCCACGCCGTAGGGCGCACCGATGGCCTCGGTATGGGCGCAGCGCAGGGATGAAGTGGCCACGTCCACGGCGGTATCGAAGCCGAAGGACTTGGGCACGAAGTTGATGTCGTTGTCGATGGTCTTGGGTATGCCGATGACCGACGTGTGGAGCTGACGGCGGAAGATTTCTTCCTGAATGGCGGAAGCCGCCTTCATGGTGCCGTCGCCGCCGATGATGTAGAGCATGTTGACGTTCATGCGTTCCAGGGCATCCACGATTTCCTCGGGATTCTGCGGGCCGCGCGAGGAGCCGAGAATGGTACCGCCGAAGGTGTGGATTTCCGAAACGTTGCGGGGCGTAAGCTCCATGATGTCGTGATGATATTTGGGAATGAAGCCTTCCAGGCCGTAGCGGATGCCGAGAATGGAGCGGACTCCGTAGCCGTAGTAGGATTCGAGCACCACGGCGCGAATGACGTCGTTCAGGCCCGGGCACAGTCCGCCGCAGGTAACGATGGCAGCCTTGGTTTTGCCGGGATCGTAATAGACGTGCTCACGGGGACCGGCCTGTTCGATATAGATGGGGGTATCCTCCAAGCCCTTGACGTCTTCTCCGCCGTGCTCGGCGTCCAGATAGAAGGGAACGGGAGTGTCGTCGACATAGGGGCCTATGGCAGGGTTGTCGATCTTGGCCTTGCCCACCGTCATGATATGCGTATCTATTTCGTGAGTCATTTGCAGCCTCCAAATCATAGAAGCGGAAAAGATACTTTTTTTGATTTCCGTTGTCACGAAAAAAGATTGTGGAGAACCTGATAAAAAGGACGCCCCCGACTGCTGCTGGCGGTCGGGGGCGGATGGTGTTTTTCAGAGTACGTCAGAGAAGCGCCGGATTATTCGCTGCCTTCTCCGAGAGCGTCGACCATGGTGTCGCGGTTGATCTGACTGCGACGTTCGCTGGCCTTGCGCAGCTGCTGACCGATGCGGTCGTTGCACAGGTCGATGGCGGCATACATATCGTCGTTCTTTTCGCTGGCGGCAAAGTTCAGGTTCTGTCCGGAGAGCAGCACATCGACTTTCGGGCGGTTGCTTTCCATGGAAAGCGTCACCAGGAGTCTGGCATCTTCATCGCTGACCATGCGCTCTATCTTCTGGAAGCGCTTGAGGGCGTAGTTCTTCAGGGGATCGGAAGGGGTGAGATTGCGGAAAACAACTTCGATCTGCATAAGCAATTCCTTCCCCGGCCGGGCCGGGAGCGGGAGTACCCCGCGTTCATGGGACGCAAAGACCTCGAACCGTACGGTCTTCTGCTCTTAAGAAGAAGCTAGCATAGAACAGGATGAAGGTCCAGTATCTGTCTGTTATGAAAGCTCGAACTTTAAATTGAAGTTCAGTTCTTTTTCTTCGCAAGGAATTTGCTTTCCTCACCGCGCATGAGTCTGCCGATGTTGGCGCGGTGGGCCCAGAGAATCATGATCAGCAGAATTACGGCGAGCGGCTCAAGATCGAGACGGCCGAACATGGCGTAAAAGACCACGAGAGAGGCGGCCATGGTCATGGAGCCGAGCGACACATAGCGGGTGACGGCGATGACGGCCACGCAGCAGAGCACGGCGCAGAGCAGGGGCCAGAACGCCAGCGGAATGAGCGCGCCGATGGTGGTGGCCACGCCCTTGCCGCCCTTGAAGCCGAGGAAGGGCGACTTGATGTGACCCGTTACGGCGGCAAGAGCAACAACGCTCTGCATGAGCGTATCGGGCAGAACGTGCACGGCGAGCAGCACCGGCAGCAGACCTTTCATGATGTCGCAGAACAGCGTCATGATGCCCCAGGGCAGACCGCAGAGGCGGGCCACGTTGGTGGAACCGATGTTTCCGCTTCCGGCCTTGCGGGGATCAATGCCCTTGAAGGTTTTGGCAATGACCAGCCCGAAGGGGATGGAACCGAGAAAGAAGGCCAGGGCGACGCAGAGAAGGAAGGAAAGAACGGTCATGGGCGCATATCCGTGTTGAGGTTCCGGCGTGACAGACAGGAAAATGCCCGGTGCGGAGCCGTCGCACCGGGCATGAGATCATGCGTTTGCAGCAGCTGCGGCATCTGCGGACGGCGTTTTTGCGGCATCGTCCGGACTTTCAGCTGCGGCACCTGCGTCGGGAGCAGGCTGGTCAGGCTGCGCTTCTTCAGCAGGAGCAGTGCCTTCATCGGTCGCGTCGGCAGCCGGGGCTTCGGCAGGCTGTTCGGCGGCAGGCTGAGCTGCAGTTGCTTCAGGGGCGGGGGCGGCAGCTTCTTCCGGGGCGGCAGCCGTTTCTTCAGGAGCCGCGGTGCTTTCGGTCGGCGTGATGGCGGCGACCACATAGGGCTTGTGCACCATCCAGGCAGTGAGAAGAACTTCCGCTCCGGCGGGCTTGTCCGTCCAGGCCTTCCAGTCTTCTTCGGGCATGGCCATGACGGTCCTGGGATGCGCCTTGAGCCAGGCATCCCTGTCGGCGGTCGTGGCGAGATCGGGCACGGCAAGGCGGCCTTCCGCCTGCGGGGCTAGAAGGTTGAGATGCCATGCATAGGCGCCGGGGTACACGTTGAAGGCGGCGGGAACGTAGCCTTCGCCGAGCTTTGCAGCCATGACTTCGGCCTGCGCACGCGGGCTCAGAAGTGCGCTCATGGAAGGCGCAACAAAGGCCTGATACGGCTGGAGCATGAGAATCATGCCGACGGCGGTGATAAGCAGCGCGCCGCCCGGCAGGGCGAGACGGGTGAAGAAGAGCAGAACGACGGCAAGCAGAACAAGCACGCCGCCCATGTACATGGTGCCTTCAAGCTGATCCAGCCAGGGCACGGCCACGGCGGGCACGGAAGGCAGATAGCTGCCGATGTAGGGGCTGACGACGGGATAGATTTCGATGGCGACGAGCGCAAGTCCGGCAAGAGCCAGCAGGGCGGAGGCCAGGCTGAAGAAGCAGCGGCTGCGGCCGGGGGAAAGGCGCATCACGGAGCGACCGGTGAGCACGGCAAGAGGCGCGAGCAGCGGCAGGGCATACACGGCCATCTTGGCCTGTACGACGGAAAGCATGGCGATGCCGGAAACCAGCCATATCCAGAGCCAGCTCGAACCTCCGTTGGTCTTGCGGCTTTTCCATACGGCGGGGACGCCGCGCAGAACGGCGAACCAGTTCACGAAGAGAATGACGAGGATCCACGGCAGCCAGATGACGGGAAGGGCAGCCAGATAGTACCACCAGGGTTCGGCGTGATGTCCGCCTTCCAGAACGCGGCCCGCGAGCTGGGAACCGAGCATGTCGCGCAGGTAGTCCTGATGTCCGCCGAGATAGAGCGCGCCGAGCCAGGCAGCGATCATGAGCAGCATGAGGATAAATCCGGGCAGGCCGTCACGCCCGTTCAGTCGTCCGGGAGTGCCGCGCCAGAACAGGAAAAGAATGCTGGCGACCACGGCAAAGGCAATGCCGAGAGGGCTTTTGATCAGCGTGGCCACGCCCATGAGCAGGAAGCCCGCCGTAAGCCAGAACGGCGCAAAGCTCTTGATCCATCCGCGATACAGACAGGTCATGCCCAGTGTGACGACGGCGGCGAAAAGAAGATCCATGCGCGGATAGCAGGCTGCGCCGCTGATGTACACGCAGCCGAGTGCCACGAGACCCGCGGCAAAGGCTTCTCTGCGATCATGTCCCGTTCCGCGGGCGAGCAGCCAGATGGAGCCGATGAAAAGCGCATGGGAAACGGCCACGGCCAGGAAGAAGACCATGGGCATGGTAACGCCCGGAATTCTGGTCAGGGCTTCCATGAACCAGAAATAGAGCGGCGGTTTGTCGGGGTAGGGCAGACCGTTCATGGTGAGCATGAGCCAGTCGCCGCTGCCGAGATTCATGAAGGCGTCGGCCAGACGCACTTCGTCGGAGAACCACAGGTCGCGCACCTGCCACACTTCAAGGAAGGTCATGGCTGCCGCAAAAATAATAAGAACGGGCAGTCCTGCAAAGGAAAGCGCGTGGAACAGCTTGGCTGCCGGACCGGAAGGCAGGGCGGGCGCTTCGGGGGCGGGGGCCGCGCTTTCGACGCTTTCGTCGGAAGGAGCGCCGAGCGTCAGCGGGGCGTCGTTTTGTTCCTCTTCAGGCTCATGGGCTTTTTCGACGTCTTCTTCCGCAGGCTTCTCTTCGGAAGCTGCTTCTTCAGGAGTCGTTGCTTCCGCAGCGTCATTTTTTTCTGCGGCGTCTTCTTCGGAAGCGGCGGGGGCAGGCTCTTCGGTTATCGACGCCTGCACTTCGGAGGCGCTTTCTTCCTTATGTTCCTGTTCTTCGGAGACGGGAGAGCTGCCGTCCGCGACCATGTTTTCTCTGGTTTCCTTATCCTGTTCGGTGCGTTCTATTTTTTCGTCCATGAAAGACTCCCGCTGGGGTTCATGAAGGGGGCCGGAAAAGTCCGGCGAGTGTGGGGAGTATCCCAAAATATCCGGAATGGCGCAAGCCCCGCGCCGTATTCCGTGATACTTTTCATGGGGGGAAAGGCTTGAAGCAGATATTTTCTCAGTGAAGCAGCACAGCTTTCCATCCCCACGGTGGAAGCGACAGAACACGATCGGAAAAAGGTTCTCCCGAAAGGGCGTCGACTCTGTCTGCCGCTTCGGTCCATGAAGAAAAAGTCGGGCGGATGACGCATTGTTCTGCAGAAAAGTTGCCGAAGAAAACCAGATGGCCGCCGCCGGGCAGGGCGCTTACGGCGGCAAGAACGGCGGCGGATCCGCAGGAAGGAACGTCGATGAGAGAGGCCGAGGCTATGTCTGTTGACATTCTTGCCCGAAGCATGCGGGCAAGCGGCCCGTCCATGCCTTCGGAGGCAGGAAGGTGTCGATAGAGTGGATAGCCGGAGGGAAGCCCCTGCCTGCTTGCCGGCAGAGTCTGCAGCTGCCAGAGCGGCGGCGTGGCACGCCATGCGCTGCCTTCGGGGAGCCCGCCGTCAAGATCGGAACCGGAGAGCATGAGAAGGCCGGGCAGAAAGGCCCGCGCGGCAAGCTGAAGCAGGTGAACGTCTCGTATGGAGCGGGTCATGATGCCGTCGGGCCTCTTTCCCGGTTCGAGTCCGCATATTATGGCCGCCAGCGTGGGAGCGTTGATGCGAAGCTCAAAGCTGCCGTCCCTCTCTGAGAGAAGCATGGCTTTCCATGCGTCGGGAATGAACGGAAGAAGTGCGTCCGCATGGGAAAAAGCCGTTCCGTCGGGCGTGCTTCGCCAGAGCCTGCGCTGATCGATGTTCAGCCTGAGCGCAAGGCGCAGGCTGTTTTGTACAGGCGCGGCATTCTGCGTTAAAAGTGCCAGCTCCAGAGCCGGTGAGAGTGCGCTGTCGAAAAAGAAGTCCGCCCCGGAAGCTTGGAGTCCGGCAAGGTCGGGCAGAGCAAAGGCGTCTCTGACGAGCAGGGCCGCGCCGTAGCGATGGGCGTTGCGCACAAGGTCGCTCAGCGCCTGGCGGCCCGGGGTGGAGGCGCGGTTGCTGTCCGTTTCGGGGGATGCGGCATCCAGGCCCATCCATGCGCCTACGCTCGCGCCGACAAGAATCTGATGACGCAGCCCCGCCTGCTGAATGAGGCTGGCTTCCATGATGCGGCGTGCAGTGCCGGATGGGTCATCCCAGTGCAGGACGGGCCTGTCCGGCTTTTCGTACCAGCGGTAGAGCCAGCGCCGCTGAACGCCGTCCACGCCGGCTGTCGGGCCGGTCACTGCCCAGCCGCGCGGCACATCGGTAAGAGGATGTCGGTCCTGAACGAGGGCGTCAGGAAGTATGCCTGCCCGGGCCAGTCTTTCGATCTGCAGCGGCGAAAGAGGCGAAATGCCGCTGAGCTGCGAGCGGCGCTGTGAAGAAGAGGGAAGGGGGGGCTGCCCGTTTTCCGAAGATTCGGACGGAAGAGCAGGGGAGGCAGAAAGAGGCACGGCTTCCGGCGGAAGTTCCGTCATGGCGTACAGTCCCGGATAGTCGCGAACCGAACGGGAGGCCAGAAAGAAATCCGGCCCCATGCCGGTGTGGGCGGGCAGGAGCATGCCTCCGGTAAGAAGTCCCGCCTGGGAAAAGGCGGCAAGAAAGCTCTGATAGTCGTTTTCCGTGCCGCTCAGGCGACCGAAGTCGAGAGAGGTTTCATCTTCTCCCAGACTGAACGCCGGTGAGCGGCCCGCCCATTCGTCGCCCGTATCGGACAGACCGGAGAGAAACATGCCCTGCACCCCGAGGGCGGACAGGCGTGCGGCTGTATTGCTTCTCGCCAGACTGGTGAGAAAGGAGTTCTGTCCAGACCAGGCCGTCAGAGGTGATGAGGCATGAAACCAGATGCGTGCGTCATGTGGAAGCCGGCTTGTGCGGGAACTGTTCTGCCAGCCGAGAGAGGATCCGCTGACTACGGACGTGATGTCAGCCGCCTTGCGCAGGCAGGACTGCTCTTCCATCCATTGCACATACACCGGACCTGTTCGGAGGTCGGCCAGCTCCGTTTTCCTTGTTTCCGGCATGGATCGGGCACAGCCTGCAAACGTCAGTGCGAGAATGAGGAGGGCAGGATAGAGACGGGAAAGTCGTTTCATGACACAGGGATAAAAATTATCAGGAATAATTCTTAATAAAGCTTGCCTTTCGGCGCATGAAAGGATACAAGCAAAAGCACAGACGAACAGTACAGCGTGTCATGAGGCATTTCAATGTTGAAAGGCTCTGCTCCGGATGCGAATGCCGGGGCGATGTCCGGCCGGACTGCGCGGAAGGGTTCGTCGCAGTATGTTTGAATGTCATCGTAACCATATTATGAGGAGATCATCATGGAAGAGCAGGTTCTCAAGGCTATGAAGGAAGCCGGAAAGCCCGTCCGTCCCGGCGATATTGCCAAAGCTCTCGGCGTGGATTCCAAGGAAGTGTCCAAGGCCTGTGCCGAACTGAAGAAGGCGGGTAAGATCTATTCGCCCAAGCGCTGCTATTACGAGCCTGTTGCGGAGTAATTCCGTTTCGGCACTTTGATTTTCAACCGGCTTCGGCCGGTTTTTTTGTATTTGCCGCATGCCGGGAATATTCCGGCTTGGATGTCGGGAATGCTGCGATTCCGCAGCTCTGCGGGACGATGTTGTACCGGCGGCATCGGCCCGAGCTGCGGGGAGGGGGGGGCTTGCTGTGAAGCGTTCTCGAAACATGTGGGGAATGTGACCGGAACGCATGAGGTATGTAGTCAATCCGTATGGATATGTTGCGTAACCGTTGCTTTGCTCCTTCCTATTGACTTAATAAATCAACTTCTTTTAGAGAGATTTTTTGCTCAAAATGTCGGCCGCTGCTCCGGCAGCAGGTTTTGATTCCGAAAAGGAGACTATCCATGTTGAAGAAATGGAAAATATGCGCAGCGGCGTTTGCCCTCGGCGGTTTGCTCTGCTGTCCTTTGTCCGGCAGCGCTGCCGAGAATGATTCCAAATTCGCGCATCTTTCCTTCATGGGCGGCTATCTGGAATCGCACCCTACCACGCAGGAAGTGTTTGTTCCTTTCATGGAGGCGGCGGAAAAGAAATTCGACGGCCGTCTCTCCTTTGATTACTTTGCCACCAACGAGCTGTACTCGGAAGCTGAGGCCTACTCCGCCATATCGGACGGTCGTTCCGACATAGGCATGGTGCGCCCTTCCCTCTTCCCCATGAAAATGCGGCTGCTGAGCGTGGTTTCGCTGCCCGGCATGTGCCCCAATGCCGTGGTGGGAAGTCTGGTTGTTGAGGAGCTGATCCAGAAGTTCCCGGAAGTTCGTGCCGAGCTTCCTTCCGGTACCGTGCATTTCACCTCGTGGGCTTCTGCTCCGTATCAGCTGCACACCGTCATGCCCGTTCGCAGCAGGGAAGATCTGAAGGGAAAGAAGATTGCCGTATGGGATGCCACCACGATGGAATTCGTAAAGGCTCTCGGGGCTCAAGCCGTACGCATGAGCTCTTCGGATACCTTTCTTGCTCTTTCCCGCGGCATGGTGGACGGCGTTCTCTGCCCCCTGGCTCCGCTGCGTTCCTATAAGATCAGCGACGAGACCAGATATCATCTGCTGATCGGGCTTGGAGTGAACACCTTCACGGCGGAATCCAACAAGAAGCTGTGGGACTCCATGTCCGCCGACATGAGAAAGTGGCTTTCTTCGCAGGGCGGACTTGTCATGGCGAAGGCCTGCGGCATCTCTCTGGAGCACACGGCTCTGGCTGAAGTGGAATGGATGAAGAGTCAGGGTCATGAGTTTACGGTGCTTTCCGAAGAAGAGCGCGAGGCCTTCCTTGAGCCTCTGGAGGTCTTTGTGGAAAAGTGGAAGACGGAGTTCTGCAAGGGGCTTGATGCGAAGGTGGTGGACAACGTGTATAAGTTCGCCCGCGAGCGCAGCAAATACCACACGGAACAGATGAGAGCCGGCAAGTACGGCGAGTTTAAAATATAGCTGACTGAGTTCTTTCAGCAGACAGAGAGCTGAGACTCTCTGTAGAAAGGATATGGAAAAAGGCGGTACGGCAAAGGCTGTGCCGCCTTTTTTATGGAGCGCGGAAGAGGCGGAGGGGGCTGCGTGCAGCCGGCAGGGGGGCTGAAAGAATGTTTTTCAGGGGGGGGAGACGTTGATCGTGGGAATCGGTGGCGGATTTTTGAATCGTTTTCCATGCCGCGTCCAGGAGTTATCAGAGAGAACGGCAGGTCACTTGAGAGAAAAGCGGAATGTTTTTTCTGGTACTCGGTTTTTCCGTACCTGATATGAGATAATGATGAGGTTTTATTTTATGTAATTTATTATGATATATTATATAGAATGATGTGTTTTATAGGCAAGCTGTAATCTGCTCTGGTTGGTTTACGGCCTATGAATATTGATAAGATCGTATTGATGATGAAAACCGGAGAATGCCCGGCGGTTGGTATTCGCCGGCTTTGTTAATAAAATGTTAGAAATCCGAACCGACAAGCCGGGGAGAGGGACATTTTCATAAGGAATTGCTGACGCTGGAAGGATGCATTTATTGTTTTGCAGAGACTAAAAGACGCATGACAGATAAAAATGTTCTAAAAAGAACGAAATAATGGTCTCTTTCCTGAAGATTCTATTGACGGGGGGAGGACTTCCTTTTTATAAAAGGCATAAGCGGAAGAGAAAGCGGATGTTTTCTCTATTATTTTGTTCAGACTTGATAAAAAAATCACGAAAGGAGTGCGGTATGCTGAAAAAATTCGGAATGCTGGCTTTTGCTCTCGCCATGGGCGGCATGCTGGTCGCATCGGAACCTGCGCTGGCAGCCAAGGGATTCAAGCACCTGTCCTTCATGGGCGGGTACATGGAAAAGCATCCCACCACGGTCAATGTCTTCAAGCCGTTCATAGAGGCGACGGAGAAAAAGTTCGGCGGCAGACTCAGCTTTGACTACTTTGCCACCAATGCGCTGTATCCCGAATCCGAATCGTTCAACGCCGTGACCGACGGGCGTGTGGATATCGGCGAGGTACGGCCTGCGCTCTTCCCCGGCAAGATGAACCTTCTCGGCGTGGTAGCCCTTCCCGGCATGTGCCCCAACGCCATTGTGGGCAGCATGGTGGCGGAGGAGATCATTCAGAAGTTCCCCGAGGTACGGGCGGAATTTCCTCCGAACTCCGTTCATTTCACTTCCTGGGCTTCGGCCGCCTATCAGATTCATTCCATCAATCCCATACGCAACGCCGCGGAGCTGAAGGGGAAGAAGATCATCGTATGGGATGCCACCACGCTGGAGTTTGCCAAGGCGCTCGGTGCCAATCCCATCCGCATGAGTTCTCCGGATACCTATCTTGCGCTTTCCAAGGGTATGGCCGACGGCGTGCTCTGTCCGCTGGCTCCTCTTCGCTCCTACAAGATTTCCGAGTCCGCCAAGCATCATCTGATCCTGAATCTCGGCGTGAACACGTTTTCTCTGGAAGCCAACAAGGATGTGTGGGACGCGATGCCTGACGACATGCGTGCCTGGCTTCAGCAGGAAGGCGGTCTCAAGATGGCGGAAGCCTGCGGAAAATCGCTGGAAGACGGCGCCAAGGAAGACACGGTATGGATGGAGGCTCAGGGGCATACGTTCTATTATCTGACCGAAGAAGAGCGGCAGAGCATTCTTGCTCCGCTGGCCTCCTTTGCCGATCTCTGGAAGAACGAAGACTGCAAGGGCATGGATCCCGCGCTGGTGGATGAGGTTCTGAACTTTGCCCGGGAACGCAGCAAGTTCTATACGGAACAGGTTCGCGCGGGCGCATTCGGCGACTATAAGATATAACAGCCTGTTGCATGGAAAAGTCCGACGGAAGGGCGCCTGTTTCCGTTTTTTGCCGAAATTGGGCGAATATATTTTAAATAAAATAAATTCAATGGAATAAGGATATAAAAAAAATTTTTCTGTTGACTTAATAGCGATATTTATTTTACTAAAACTCTATTGAATGAGGATCAGGTGCCATTCTGCGGATGGTTTCCGATGAACGCAAGAACTATTTTTCACATCGAAGGAGCTGGATATGTTGAAAAAGTTTGGAGCGCTGGCTGTGGCTCTCGCCGTAGGTGGAATGCTGGCCCTGTCGGGTACGGCTGAAGCTGCCAAGGGATTCAAGCATCTGTCCTTCATGGGCAGCTATCTTGAAAAGCATCCTACCGTCGTGAACTACTGGGAACCTTATTTCAAGGCTACGGAAGAGAAGTTCGGCGGCAAGCTTTCGTTCGACTACTTCGCCACCAACGCTCTGTATCCTGAATCCGAGGCTCCCCAGGCCATCACCGACGGTCGCGTGGACTTCGGCGTGATTCGTCCGTCCGTGTACCCCGGCAACTACAACCTCATGAACGTGGTTGCCATTCCCGGCCTGTGCCCCAACGCCATTGTCGGTTCTCTGGTGCTGGAAGACCTCATTCAGAAGTTCCCCGAAGTGAGCGGCGAACTTCCTCCGAACAGCGTTCACTACACCTCCTGGGCTTCTGCCGCTTATCAGCTGCACACCCTGAAGCCCATCAAGACCATGGAAGAACTGAAGGGCGCCAAGATCATCGTGTGGGACGCCGTGGCGCTTGAACTCGTCAAGGCTCTCGGTGCCAACCCCATCCGCATGAGCTCCCCCGACACCTATCTTGCTCTGTCCAAGGGTATGGGCGACGGCGTTATCTGCCCCCTCGCTCCCCTCAAGTCCTACAAGATCACCGAAGCCACCAAGTACCATCTGATGCTCAACATCATGGTGCAGGCCTTCACCATGGAAGCCAACAAGGACCTCTGGGATTCCATGCCTGAAGATATGAAGACCTATCTCAAGCAGACCGGCGGCATGGAAATGGCTCTCGGCGTCGGCAAGTCTCTGGAAGACGGCGCCAAGGAAGACACGGCCTGGATGGAAGCTCAGGGTCACACCTTCTTCTACCTGACCGATGAAGAACGCGCTCCCTTCCTCGCTCCTCTGGGCGGATTCGTGGAAGACTGGAAGGCTTCCTGCAAGGGCGTGAAGCCCGAAGTCATCGAGGCCGTCTACAAGTACGCTCAGGAACGTTCCAAGTTCTATATCGAAGAGATGAGAGCCGGTAAGTACGGCGACTACAAGATGTAGTTTATGACCGGGAGGGAGGAGACTTGTCTGCTCCCTCCCGTCGTATTCCCGCCGAAGTCTGTTTCTGGTTGTCCCATCCCAGTGCGGTCGCGCGGGTGCGAACCGCAAAAAGCCGAGGTTCCCATGGCAGAACAAGTTTCCCTTTCTCCCGCCTTTCAGAGCATCAACAGCTTTCTCGAAAAATGCACCACCAAGGTGAGCTGGCTGAGCTATGTGGCAATGGCCATCCTGCCCGTGCTCATCACGGTGGACGTCTGCTGCCGTATGTTCGGCTTCAGTGTTCCCGGTTCTCTGGAGCTTCAGGAAAATCTTCTGGCCCTCACCACGTTTTCCTTCATGGCCGTGCTTCAGCTGCACGACCGTCATATGATGATCGACTTCATCTATGAGCGCATGTCCACAGGGGTGAAGCGCTGGTGCGACATGACTGTGGCATCGCTGGTTCTCGGCGTCATGGTGCTGCTTACCACCGAGAGCTATGACGCGTTTCTGAGCAAGTTCGGTACCCAGTCGATGGAACTGTACATCCCCCTGGAGTTCTATTACTGGATGCCGGTGATGGGTCTTGCGCTCACGGCCATCGTGGCGCTGTTCCAGTTCCTGCGTGAAAGCGTGAAGTGCCTTTCCGGCAGACACTACATCCCCTTCGTGCTCGGCATCGCCTTTGCGTTTGCTCTTGCCTATCTGCCGTTCTGGTACCGTGAAAGCCCCTACGAAATTTCCAACCTTGTTCTCGGCCTCATAGCGTTCGGCCTGCTCTTCCTCTTCCTGTTCATCCGCATGCCCATCGCCTGGTCCATGAGCATCATCGGCGCCATGGGCATGGTGGCCGTGTCCCGTAACGTTATCGCCGCTCTCGCCGCCGTGGGTACCACGCCTTATGCGGCTTCCGCCAACTACAATCTTGTGGCTCTTCCGCTCTTCGTGCTCATGGGCTGCATGATTCTGTATTCCGGTATTTCCGTCGACCTTTTCAACTCCGCCAATAAGTGGATCGGCCATATGCCCGGCGGCATGGGCATGGCCGGTGTCGCCGGCTGCACCGGTTTTGCAGCCGTGTGCGGCGACTCTCTTTCCACCGCCGTCACCATGGGTTCTGTTTCCCTGCCCGAAATGATGCGTCTCAAGTATTCGCCTTCCCTCGCCACGGGTGCTCTTGCGGCAGGCGGTACGCTCGGCATTCTCATTCCGCCAAGCTCGGGCTTCATCATCTACGGTATCGTTACGGAAGTTTCCATCGGACGTCTGTTCATGGCCGGCCTGATTCCCGGCATCATGCTGGCGCTCATGTTCATGGCCTACATCTACTACATGGCCGTGCGTCATCCTGAGCTTGCTCCCCGCGGTCCCAAGTACACGCTGGCGGAAAAGCTGCAGTCCTCCATGGGCCTTCTGCCCATCCTCGCCCTGTTCGTTCTGGTGCTCGGCAGCATCGTGGCCGGTATCTGCTCCCCCAACGAAGGCGGCGGCATCGGTGCCATGGGTGCCTTCCTCTATGCCCTTGTTCGTCGCAAGGTGACCAAGCAGAATCTGCTGGCCTCCCTGCATGAAACCGGCGAACTCACCGCCCGCATCATGGGCATCATGGTGGGCGTGGCCATCCTCGGCTACTTCTTCGCCGCCACCCGTCTGCCGTTCCTGCTGGCCGACTTCATCGTCTCCCTGCCGTTCAACCGCTACTGGGTGTTCGCCATCATCGTGGTCATCTACATTATCCTCGGCTGCATGATGAACGTTATTCCCATGCTCATGCTCACCCTGCCCTCCATCTTCCCCACCGTCGTGGCCCTCGGCTTTGACCCCGTGTGGTTTGGTGTGGTATCCGTCATGATCATGGAAATGGGTCAGATCACTCCCCCCGTGGGCGTGGTGGTGTTCGCTCTTGCCGGCGTTGCCAAGGGCATTCCCATCGAGACCATCTTCAAGGGCATCATTCCCTTCGTCGGCCTGATGATCCTTGCGGTTGTGCTCATCACCTTCATTCCGGATATCGCCCTCTGGCTGCCCTATACCCTCATGGGTCCGGAAGTACTCTAAGTTTTCCCTGTACCCCGGGGCTCAGGCCCCGGGCCTTTTCCTCCTAACTCTCATATAAGGAGTTTTATCATGGGTCATCCTACAGTTTACCCCACCGGTGTCACTCTCTACGATCCCGAGAGAGCCTATAACGGTTATACCGTCATGCCCGTCAAAGGACAGGGCGCCATGCTTATCGACATGAACGGTCAGGAAATCAAGCTCTGGAAGGACGTGCACGGCTTCCCGAACAAGATTTTCCCCGGCGGTTATCTGCTCGGCAGCCGCGGCATCCGTAACCCCAAGTACGGCCTTCAGGATCAGGTCGACCTCATTCAGGTGGACTGGGATGGTAACGTCGTGTGGGAATTCAACCAGGCCGAGTTCATCGAGGATCCGGGTGAAAAGCCCCAGTGGATGGCCCGTCAGCATCACGACTTCCAGCGTGAAGGCAGCACCACCGGTTACTATGCTCCCGGTCACGAACCCCAGTCCATGTCCGGCAACACCCTTGTGCTCTGCCATCGTGACGCCCACTGCGAATACATCTCCGACAAGCCCCTGCTTGACGACGTGGTGTACGAAGTGAACTGGGAAGGCGAAATCGTCTGGGAATGGCAGGCCTCCGATCATGTGGAAGAAATGGGCTTCTCCGAAGCCGCCCGCAACGCCATGGCCCGTAACCCCAACTACCGCGGCGGTTCCCTCATCGACAGCGCTCCCGGTCTCGGCGACTGGATGCACATCAACTCCATGTCCACCCTCGGCCCCAACAAGTGGTATGATGCCGGTGATGAACGTTTCCATCCCGACAACATCATCATGGACGGCCGTGAAACCAACATCATCTTCATCATCAGCAAGGAAACCGGCAAGATCGTCTGGAAGGTCGGCCCCGACTACAGCATCGGTCATCCTGAACACAAGCTGGGCTGGATCATCGGTCAGCATCATGCGCACATGATTCCTGAAGGTCTTCCCGGCGCGGGCAATATCCTTGTGTACGACAACGGCGGCTGGGCCGGTTACGACAGCCCGAACCCCGGCGCTCCCATCGGTGTGAAGGCCGCTCAGCGCGACTACACCCGTATCCTGGAATTCGATCCCATCACCCTCGACATCGTGTGGCAGTACACTCCCCGCGAAGCCGGCTTTGTGGTTCCTCTGGATGCCAGCCGTTTCTACAGCCCCTTCGTCAGCGCCGCTCAGCGTCTGCCCAACGGCAACACCCTCATCACCGAAGGTTCCGACGGCCGCCTGATCGAAGTGACCGCCGACCATAAGGTTGTCTGGGAATTCATCAACCCCTACAAGGACGGCCGCAACATGAACATGGTGTACCGCGCCTACCGCGTGCCCTACGAATGGGTGCCTCAGGCCGAGCACACTCCTGAAGTGGCCATTGCTCCTGCCGACTGCGCTACCTTCCGTATGCCCGGCGCCGCCGCTTTCGGCAGCCGCAGCAGCGAAGTGGAAGTGGAAGGCACGCTCGGCTATGTTGCCAACGCCGGTGACTGCATCGCCGCTACCGACGACTAGTAAAAAGTTCCGGGAATTTTTTCCCGGCTCCTGAAAGAAGAACGCGTCCGGGGATTCCCCGGGCGCGTTCCGTTTTATGAGAGCCGGCTGATATGACAGACCGGCAGGATAGAAAAGGGCGGATCTGCCGAAGCTTTCAGCTGAGAAGATCCGCCCTGGCTTTTTGTTACTTGTCGCTTTTTTGCGCTTGTTCCCTCAGCTTCTGCGCCGCGGTCAGCGTGAAGTTTCTGCCAGTTGCGGTGAGCATGGTTTCGCCGAGCACCTCAAGGGCATCGGCCTTGAGCAGCATGTAGTCGGCATTGTCCGGTGCGAGGACGAGCAGATGGTCGGCCAGACGGGCGGCCCATGCGGCATCGTTCCGTTCAAGGGCGGTTCGGGCGTTTTTCAGAAGCTCGTCTTCGCCGCCAGCCAGTTCAACCATGCGCCGGGCTTCCTCAACACGGGTAAAGTCGGAGTAGAGGCGAAGCGGATTGCCGTCGAACCAGCCGACATACTGGTTGAAGATGTTGCGGACGGTCCATGAGACATTGCCGTAGACTTCCTCCAGATAGTCAAGAGAGGTAAGATGGTCGGGCAGGGTTATTTCGCAGGCAAGTTCGTCTGGCGTCTTGCCCATGTTCATACCTTCTATGGTCTTGTTCTGCACATACTCAAGCGCATCATGATAGTTCGTGATGACGTCATGAATATGCTCCCTGCCTATGAACGGATCGGTATGACCGGGAACCAGTACGTCAGCTCCCAGAGAGTCGAGCAGCTGCAGGCTGGAACACCAGGTGGGAATGGGACGGCTGCCCGTACCTCGTACCGGATAAACGTTGGGGAAGGATCGGTACAGAGCATCGCCGCAGAAGAGAACGCGTTCCCCGGGGAACCATACGGAAAGGGCGTCGTCGGTTTCTCCCGGTGTGGCGAAAAGCCATAGTTCAAGACCTGCAATGTTCAGATGTGTGCTGAGGCCGTTGAAGAAATGATCAGGGGGAACGGCTCCCGTCTTACCGCTGAAGACGGCGCCGCCGGCCCGGGGGTAACGTATGGGGGCGATGCCGTTGCAGATACGTTTTTCCGGGGGAAGAAGAAAGCCTCCCTGCATGGCTCCGCGGGCTTTGAACAGAGGCATGAGACCTGCCTGCTCGAAGGGAAGAACCTCGGAACCGAAGTTGTCTCTGGCCCAGATTTCAGGAGTTGATCCTTCACTGCAGAAGACGGAGGAACCTCCTGTATGGTCTCCATGGCCGTGAGTGTAGACAATAGCCTTGATAGGGTACTCGCCCAGAGGCATGATCTCCCGAAAGGCTTGAAGAGTATGGGCAGCCCGATCGGGAATCATGCCGGTATCCACAAGCACGAGTCCGTTTTTGCCTCGTATCACGGACACATTGGATACGTCTTCCGCCACGGAAACCCAGACATTGTCGCTCACCTGGACGATGTGAGGCTGAAGAATGTCGCGGCGTTTTTCGAGGGCGAGAGTGGCGTGACTTTTTTGCATGGGTATCCTCCATAGAGTTACACGGTGGTACTGGATGGCTTTTTTATTTGATATCGAACTAAATGGGGTTTTATTTGACATCGAATAAAAGGTCAAGATGTTTTTTGCGGGGGGGGGGAGACTCCCGCGCTGTCCTGAACCATGTTGAGTTTTGAGCGCGTGTGCCGTGCATGCCGGTAAAAAAAAGTCCGGGACATGGCCATTCCCGGACTTTCTCAAGCATGGAGCATGCGCGTCAGATCTGCGTGACGATGGGAACGACAATGGGATCCCGGCCCAGAACGTCGCGGAAGAAGCGGCGCAGGCTGGAACGGATACGGTCCGACAGGCGGGCGATGTCGTTGGGATTGGTGGATTCGAGCTGATCAAGCACAAGACACTTGGCGTCTTCGAGCAGATGACTGTACTGCTGCTCGAACACAAAGCCCCGCGAGATCATTTCCGGTCCGTGCAGGACTTCGCCCGTTTCCTCGGCAACGACGAGAACCACGGCAACCAGGCCTTCACCGCCCAGAATGCGGCGTTCCTTCAGAACCATGCGACCTACGTCGCCCACGCCCTTGCCGTCCACCATGACCGATTCCACGAACACCGGCTCTTCCATGCGGATGCCGTCGGTCGTGAGCGTGATGGGCTGTCCGTCCTCAAGAATCCGGATATGATCGTGGGCTACGCCGCACTCTTCGGCAAGCCCGGCATGCAGCGCCAGATGGCGGTACTCGCCGTGCACCGGAATGAAGTATTCGGGCTGAACGGATGCAATGATGTCTTTGAGTTCGCCGCGGCAGGCATGGCCCGTAGCGTGCACGGTTCGTTCCGGATTGTGATACACTTCGGCGCCGAGTTTGTATATCTGGTTGAGAACCTTGGAGATGGCGCGGGCGTTGCCGGGAATCACGCGGGAGGACATGATGACGGTATCGCCTTCATGCAGAGAAAGCTGGCGATGTTCGCCTCTGGCGATGCGGGCCAGGGCGGAAAGTGCTTCGCCCTGCGTGCCCGTGGCCAGAACTACGGTCTGTCCGGGATCGAGTTCGGGAAAACCGGCGGCCTCGTTGTAAAGATGCTTCGGCTGGTCGAGAAGTCCCAGCTCCACGGCCTTTTCGATGTTGGTGGAGAGGCTGCGCCCGCTCACCAGAACGGATCTGCCGTATTTTTCCGCCAGTTCCAGAACCGTGCGGATGCGGCGGATGTGGCTGGAAAAAAGCGCAATGATGATCCTTCCCTTCACTTCGGAGAAAATGGCGTCGAGATCGTCGCGCACCTGTCTTTCCGGCAGGGAGCGGCCGGGGTTCTCCACGTTGGTGGAGTCGGCCAGCAGCAGGCGTATGCCCTTATGATCTCCTTCTTCGGCGAAGCGGGAGAAGTCGGACACGGGATCGCAGGCATCGCCGTCCAGCGGAGTGGGGTCAAGCTTGATGTCGCCCGTATGAAGAATCTTGCCCACGGGAGTTTCCACGGCCAGCGCATAGCACTGGGGAATGGAGTGGTGCACGGGGATGAAGTGAAAGGTGAGATTGCCCAGCGTGACCGAGCCGTAGGCAGGCATGGATATCAGTTCCACTCTGTCCAGAAGGCCGTGTTCTCCGAGCTTGTGCTCCACAAGGGCCATCGTGAACGGGGAACCGTAAATGCGTATGCCGCGCAGACTCTTGTACTGAAGCAGAAGCCAGGGCAGGGCTCCGATGTGATCTTCGTGGCCGTGGGTGAGCACAATGCCCAGAACCGTTTCACCTTCGGCAAAAACGGAATCCAGTCTGGGAATGACGACATCAATGCCGAGCAGGGCATCGTCGGGAAACATCAGTCCGCAGTCTATCAGCACTACTCCCTGATCGGTCTGCCACTTCTGGCAGTTCATGCCGATTTCGCCGAGTCCCCCCAGCGGGGTTATGGTCAGGTACGGTTCAGCCATGGTCGGAAGATCCTCTGCTTCTTTTGATTACGGGTCACTGTACCCCAGACCGGAGCACAGCACAAGCTCTTGTGCCTGAGCGGCGTATGGAGCATATGTACGGGAGAACACATCGGGAGGTCATTAGTGAATATTCTTACCGTGCTTGCGATTGCGCTTGCGTTGTCTATGGATGCCTTTGCCGTTTCCGTTTCGGCGTCGGCGTCGATCGGATCCGTCAACTGGAAACACTATGTCCGGTTGTCCGCCGCCTTCGGCTTTTTTCAGTTCATCATGCCGGTTATAGGCTGGGCGCTGGGCGTTTCCGTGCGCAGTTACATAGAAACGTGGGACCATTGGATAGCCTTTGCGCTGCTTGCATTGGTTGGGGTCAACATGCTGCGCGAAGCCTGGGGCGGCGAGGAGGAAGAAAAAACGTCCGGTGATCCTTCCCGCGGCGTACAGCTGTTCATGCTGGCCGTAGCCACCAGCATCGATGCCATGGCCGTGGGGCTTTCCTTTGCCGTGATCGGCGTTCCGGTCTGGGGTCCGGCTCTTCTCATCGGTCTGGTGTGCGCCGCCGTTACGGCTTCCGGCGTGAAGCTCGGCCATATTCTGGGAAGCTCCAATTTCCTCGGCAGCAAGATTTCGGTGCTCGGCGGACTGGTGCTCATAGGCATCGGCGTGAAGATTCTTTTTGAACACGGCGTATGCTGAGTGCGCATCCTGAATGGAAAATGCGCTTGACCGGGAGTGAGATCGGATACATATAAAGAAATAAAGAAAAACACTTGCGGAGGATCTTCATGATTTCCCCTGTTCGCACAGAACTCACGGTGACGGATAATGTCCCCTTCGGTCAGCCCGTATCCGGCCCGGCGGGCATCTACCGTTTCTATGCGCTCACGCTGGAGCGTCCGGCGTGGAAAAGCTGGCATCCCGGCCAGTTCATTATGTTGCGCCCCGTGCAGGACAGCGAGGGGACGACATGGGCTCGGCCGCTTTCCATCTGTCGGGTGACTTCACAGAGTCTTGTGCTGTTCTTCCGGGTCGTCGGTACGGGGAGCGATCGTCTTTCCCGTCTGAAGAGCGGCGACAAGGTCATCGTATGGGGGCCGCTCGGCACCAGTTTCGAGATACGTCCCGACACGCCGACGCTGCTTCTTGCCCGCGGCGTGGGCATAGCCCCCTTTGCCGGCTATGCGGACGTTCATCCTGCGCCGGCCAGTCTTTTCATGCTGTTCGGGCATGGACTTCCGAGCAACAACTATCCCACCGACGCCATGGCAGCTCGTCTGGAAATGGAAAATATGCGCGACCGCACTCCCGAGGAGCTTGAACATTTTCACAGCGTGGTCCGGAACAAGATGCTGGAGTACAAGGAACACGGCGGCATCTGTCTGGCCTGCGGTCCCATGCCTTTTTTGAAGAGGGTCTGGGAGCGTGCGCTTGAGCTGGATCTGCCCACGCAGCTTTCCCTGGAGGAACGCATGGCCTGCGGCACGGGGGCCTGCCTCGGCTGTACGACCATCACCTCGAAGCACTGGCCTGATCCCGTGAGGGCCGGTCTGCCCGTGCAGACCTGCACCAGCGGACCGGTATTCTGGGCTTCCGACATTGACCTTCACGCCGTGCTGCCGGAAGAAAGGAGTCTGTGATGGATCTTCGCGTCTCTCTCGTCCACGATCGTCTGGAACTGAAGAATCCCGTGCTCAGCGCGGCGGGCACGTTCGGCAGCGGCCTTGAATATCTCCCCTACGGCGATATTTCTCAGCTCGGCGGCATCATTACCAACGGGCTTACGCTGCATCCCTGCGCCGGTGCTCCCATGCCCCGCATTGCGGAAACGCCTTCCGGCATGCTGAGCGCCATAGGTACGCAGAATGACGGCGCGGATCACTTCGTGAAGAATATTCTGCCGGAACTGCCCTGGCAGGAAGTGCCGATCATTCCCAACCTGAACGCGTCCAATGTGGATGATTTTGCTGCTCTTGCCTCCGTGCTTTCCGAATCCAGAGGCGTGGCCGCGCTGGAAGTGAACCTTTCCTGCCGGAACGATCACAGGGCAGGGCAGCGCTTCTGTCAGAACCCGGTAACGGCCGCGCGAGCCGTCAACGCCGTCAAGCGGGCGGCAGGCGGCAAGCCCGTCATTGCCAAGCTTTCGCCCCAGATTATGGACATCGTTGAAGTGGCCAAGGCCGTGGAAGCGGCCGGGGCGGACATCATTTCCTGCATCGGCACGGTGCAGGGACTGGCGGTGGACATCATGACCCGCAGACCCATGCTCGGCAGCGTTATCGGCGGACTGTCCGGAGCGGCCGTGAAGCCTCTGGCTCTGCACTGCGTGTGGCAGATAGCAAAAGTGGTGCAGGTTCCCATCATCGGCGTGGGCGGCGTGCGTTCGGCTCACGATGTTCTGGAGTTCATTCTGGCCGGCGCTCATGCCGTGGCCGTGGGCACGGCGAACTTCAGTGATCCCGGTACGATTTTCCGCATCATTCGCGAACTGCCCGCCCTTTGCGAGCAGCTCGGCATTGACAATCTGAATGCGTTTCGGGGTTCTCTGGAGGCGTAAGCTTTCAGAGTCTGATTCTGAAATATGAAAAGGGGGCCGAAAGGCCCCCTTGGTGTTTTGTATCTTTGCTGCGGACATCAGCGCTTTGGTCATGCCATACGATTTTTTCCCAGAAGGCAGGTCACCTCATAGGGAATGGTTCCCCACCAGTCGGCCAGATCCTGCGCGGTGACGGCGTTACCGGGGCCTCCCAGAATATGAACGGTGTCGCCCGGGGCAGGGCGGCTGGGAAGGTCGGTAAGATCCACGCAGGTCATCTGCATGGCCACTCTGCCGATCACGGGAACGCGTTTGCCGTTTATGCACATGCAGGTGCCCGGCGCTGGATTGCGCCGGTAGCCGTCGGCATAGCCTATGGCCACCCAGCCGACCAGCCGTTCCGAGTCCGCCGTATAGGTGAGGCCGTAGCTTATGCCTTCTCCCTTATGAAGAGGATGAACGCTGACGAGCGGCGCCGTGACTTCCATGACGGGCAGCAGCGGGCCGCAGACGCCCTCATGGGGTGTGCCGAAAAGAGGATCGCATCCGTACAGCGCAATTCCCGGACGGCAGATGTCGTCTTTGTGCGTGATGTCTTCCACGAGTCCTGCGGTATTGCCGAGAGAGCAGCGCATCTCGGGAAAGCGCCGGTGCATGATCTCTGCCGCGCTGTAGAAGATTTCGCACTGCCGTCCGGTATATTCGCTTCTGACGGGATCGTCGGCCACGGCCAGATGAGAAATCTGAACGAGGGGCGACAGTTCCGGCGTTTCCGCAAGAAATTCGGCTACCTGTTCCATGTCGGACAGCGTAAAGCCCAGACGATGCATGCCGGTATCAACCTTGACGGCGATATCGAGATGTCCGTGAAGAGATTGTACCGCCGCCTTGACGGCGTTCATGCCTTCCCAGTTGTGGATGAGCGGCGACAGATGCATGTCCAGAGCGAGACGCACGTCCTCAGCTGTGGGAGTGCTGCTGAGGAGAGCAACGATGTGTCCGGAAAAACCGCTCCTGCGGACAATGGCCGCTTCCTTCATCGTACCGGCCGCCGCCCAGCCCGTTCCGGCCTCTTCCAGAACTTTGGCCGCCTCCTGTACGCCGTGACCGTAGGCGTCCGCCTTGATGACGGGCATGAGCGTATGCCCTTTCTGCATCAGGGTGTCGAGGTTGCGGCGGAAATGGTCCCAGTGTATGCGTACCTGGCATGAAGGCTCTGTCATGAATGACTCCCGTTTACGAGGCGTTCGGCGTTAAGCCCTGTCCGGGGGCTTTTTTTCGCTCTCGTTGTATGCTATGAAAGCTGCTTCCGGCTGAAAGGCCGGCCGTCGCGTCCGGCGGATGCTTTTCTGTGTTTCTTTTCTGCCTCTACCGCCTCTTTTCCCGTCTTGCAACCCGGAATATGCCGTGTTTTTTTCTTCTGCTTGCTTTTCATCGTTGTGGCGCATGATTCTCACCGTTTTAACGGCGCTGGCATGTCTGTTTCTGTGTGCAATGCCGTCTCAGGCCGGAGACGGACAGAAGTCGCTCACAACCAAAGGGGACGTGCCCTGGACGCTCAATGCCGATAATGTGGTGAGCCTGGATGATGGCGTTATCGTCGAAGCTTCGGGCAATGTGCTGCTTCAGCGTGGTGAAGACTATCTGAAGGCGGATTTTGCCCGTTACTATACCACGACGAACTGGATTTTCATTCAGGGCAATGTGGAAGCCAGAATGGGACGCGACATGCTGAACGCGGCTGAGGCCGAGTTCGACCTCACCTCCCGTACCGGATGGCTGAAGGATGGCTCCATTTTCATTGCCGGTCCTCACATGTATGTGACCGGCGAAAGGGTGGACAAGCTTTTCGGCGATCGCTACCGCTTCCGCGATGCCAAGGTGACGGCCTGCGACGGTGATGTGCCCGCGTGGTCTCTGGCGGCGGATGAGGCGGAAATCGAAATCGACGGCTATGCCAAGCTTTCGCATACGACGCTCAATATTCTCAATACGCCCCTTATCGACGCCCCTTACATGGTGCTTCCTGCCAAGACCACCCGGCAGTCCGGTCTGCTTATGCCCGACTTCGGCTACAGTAGCCTGAACGGCGTGTTCTTCTCCCAGCCGTATTTTCATGTCATCGATGAGAGTCGCGACCTGACGTTTTACGGTACCTACATGAGCAAGGCGGGCTTCATGCCCGGCATTGAGTATCGTTCGCATACCCGTGACAAGGAAAAGACCTGGCTGGCCTTCGACGCCCTGTACGACAAGCATACCTTCCGTTCCGACATCTTCGACCCCGTCAACGATACCGACGGCAAGGTCAATACCAATGAAGAGCGCTTCTGGTTGCGCGGCATGGGCGACGGATTCCTCGGCGATTCCGGATGGCGTTACCGCTACAACCTCGATTACACCTCCGATCAGAACTTCCTTCGGCAGTTCCGCGACATGCGTACCGGATTCAACCGTACCCGTGATTCGCTCTACGATATGTTTGGCCGCGATCTGCCGGAAGTGGATAAGAATCGTGTGAGCGAAGGATACCTGTACCGCAACTGGGATCGCTTCATGGTGACCGCGGGATTCCGCTACGAGCAGGATCCCTCCTTCGGGCACGGCAACCTGCCTCACAGTGAGGATACTACGGTACAGCGCCTGCCTGTGAGCGCCTATCTGTTCAAGGGCAGTCTCATGGAAGGCCTGCCTCTGGAACTTCAGGGCGAAGTGTCCAGCACCTATGAATATCGCGCCAAGGGTGTTCGCGGCCTGCGCACGGAAATTCATCCCGAGCTGAGTCTGCCTCTGGCCCTTCCCGGAGCGTCGCTTCTGGTGAGCGGCGGCGTGCGTCAGACCTACTACAACAGCAATCATGTACCGTTCGACGATTCCAAGAGCTGGACTCGCGGCGGCGGCACCAAGGACCGTTTCATTCCCGACGTGAGCGCCACGGCCTTCACGCAGTTTTCCCGGGTATGGGATCTTCCCGAAAATCATCTTGAAGCGGTGGCGGAAAATGTGGGCAAGTCCAGCTGGACCGGCGTACGGCACAGAATACAGCCCCGTCTGACCTATGCCTGGACCCCCGACAAGGATCAGTCCGACAACCCCATCTTTGAGGAGAATGATCGCCTCAAGCCGTCGCAGAGAGTACGTCTTTCCGTGACCAATATCGTGACGGCAAGAAGGGATACCGTATCCGGAGCCAAGGGCGTTTACACGACTACCGAGTCCTACTTTGATCCCGTGCGCTGGGAGATCGCTACCGGCTACGATATCGATGAAGCCAGCCGTACCGATTTCCGCGATCAGTACGAACGCAAGCCTGTCATGGATACCTATTCTCATCTGGAATTCCATCCGACGGAGTGGCTGAGCCTGTGGAACAGACTGTATGTTTCCATGTACGGCGATGGCGTGACCCGAAGCGATACCGGTGCGACGCTCTCCAATGCCCGGTGGGGCTCCTGGAGCGTGGCCTACAGTACCCGTAACGAGTATTACAACTACCTTGATGAAATGAAGCGCGACAACGTGCACGATATTGACTTCACGGACAGACAGCGTCTTCTCACCAACTCCGTTACCTTCCGCCCCACGAGCAGCATTTCGTTCAATTACTATACGCAGGACAATATCGAAACCGGCAAAAACTACGAACGCCGCTTTACCATCGGCTATTACCATCAGTGCTTCCATATCCTCGGTTCCATACGGAGCAAGGCCAAAGACGAGTCCTACAGGCTTATCCTGGAACTGCCCGGATTGAATTTTTGAGGCCGGTCATGGTGGTTCAGCTTTCCTGCGGAGCGATTCAGGGCGTAGATGCCTTCCGGGTCGATCTGGAGGTGGATTACACGCGTCAGGGGCTGCCCTCCTTTATTATGGTGGGACTTGCCGAGGGCGCGGTTCGTGAATCCCGGGAAAGAGTGCTCAAGGCTCTGCAGAACTCCTCCTTTCGCCTTGCGCCCGGCCGTATTACCGTCAATCTGGCTCCGGCCGACCGGCGCAAGGAAGGCACGGCCTATGATCTTCCGCTGGCGCTCGGACTTCTTGCGGCCTCCGGAGTGCTGCCCGCGGAGAGCCTGAAAAGCTGGTTCTTTGCCGCGGAACTGTCTCTTGACGGTCGGCTCAAGCCTGTCTCCGGCGTGCTTCCTCTGGCGCTTCTGGCCCGGGATGAAGGCGCGAGAGGCGTTCTTGTCGCTCCAGACAATGCGCAGGAAGCAGCCATTGTTGAAGGCATTGACGTCATGGCTCCGCGCACGCTTGCCGAAGCTGCCGCTTTTCTGGCAGGAAAGGCGGAACTTGCCGCCGTTCAGCCGCAGCCTGGGGCCGGCTCAGACGAGGTCATTCCCGATCTGGCGGACGTCAGAGGGCAGGAAAAGGCCAAGCGGGCGATGGAAATCGCCGCGGCGGGCGCGCATAATCTTTTGTTCATCGGTCCTCCCGGCAGCGGCAAGACCATGCTGGCCCGGCGCATGCCGGGTATTCTTCCGCCTCTTCAAATGGAAGAGGCTCTTGAAGTGACCAAGATTTATAGCGTGGCCCGAATGCTGGAGGGCGGAGGACTCGTTCGGACGCGTCCCTTCCGAACGCCTCATCACAGCGATTCCAGTGTGGCGCTTATCGGCGGAGGCGTGCCGCCTCGTCCCGGTGAGGTCAGCCTCGCGCATCGCGGCGTGCTTTTCCTCGACGAACTTCCCGAATTTCAGAGGCAGGCGCTGGAAGTGCTCCGGCAGCCGCTGGAGCAGGGCAGAGTATTTATTTCCCGTGCCGCCTACGCGGTGTCCTATCCTGCGGACTTCATGCTCCTTGCAGCCATGAATCCCTGTCCCTGCGGATACAGTACCGATCCGAGACATGAGTGTACCTGCTCGACACAGGCCGTTGCCCGCTATCGGGCCAAGCTTTCCGGGCCGCTTCTGGACCGCATCGACCTGCATGTGGAGGTTCCGTCCGTTTCCTATGAGGAAATGCGGGCCGGGCGCACCGGGCCGACTTCCGCGCAGGTTCGGGAGAGAGTAACCCGGGCCAGAGAAATTCAGAGCGCAAGGTTTCGGGGAACCGGCTGCCGGACCAATGCCGATCTCTCGGGCGGAATGCTCGATGAATACTGCCGTCTCGGCAGTCAGGAACATGAGTTTCTGGGAAATGCCGTGAACGCGCTTTCTCTTTCCGCCAGAGCCTGTACCCGTATTCTTCGTGTGGCGAGAACCATCGCCGATCTTGACGGCGCGCAGTCCATCTCGCTTCGGCATCTTGCGGAAGCTGTGAGCTGCCGCGTCCTCGACAGGAGACTGCCATGACGTTTTCTCTGCGCAGCTGCGTTCTCTGTGCCGCGGCCTCGCTGGCGCTTTTTCTGGGAACTCCCAATCCCTTCATGCATCTGCCTCTGGTCATGCTCGGTTATCCTGCGGCGCTCTATCTTGCTTCGCAGGGCAGAGCTCCGTTCAGAACGGGGTGGTGCGCCGGCATTCCCGGAGCGGCGGCCGCGCTGTACTGGATTGCCGTAGCCGCGCATAAATACGGATATTTTCCCTGGGCTCTGGCCGTTCCCTGCTCCATTCTGCTCGGCATGTATGTGGCGCTCTGGGGCGGACTGTTCTCCTGGGGCGTTGCCCGGCTGAGCACGCTTTCCGCATGGCGCCGCTGTGCGGCGGCCGGCGTTCTGTGGTTTCTTCTGGAGTGGGTGCGGGGATGGTTCGGTACGGGCTTTCCCTGGCTGACGCTTTCTTCAGGACTTGCGGCGTGGCCCGTGTTCATTCAGCCTTTGAGCGTGTTCGGCGAATATGTCTTTTCCGGAATTCTGGCCTTTTCGGCCTGCCTTGCCTGCGAAGGGGTTCTGGCTCTGCGGAAGAGCCGGAATTTTTCGGGAAGCGGGGCGGCGCTTCTTGCCGGAGCTGTCTTCATTCTGGCGGTAACAACGGGCTTCGGCCTGTGGCGTCTTTCGGCGCTGCCGAAGGACATGGCAGCCGAGGGAGAACCTGTGTCCCTTCTTCTGGTGCAGGGAAGCGTCCGGCAGGATGTGAAATGGTCGCCGGAGTATCAGCGTCAGACGCTGGAGCGCTATATGCGTCTCACGCTCGACGGTGTGCGTTCCGACGTAGGTGCGCTTTCCGGCGCCGCTTCGTCAGCGCCGTCCGCTTCGGATGTGGCCGCGTTTTCAGGTCGTTCTGAAGCTTACGGCGACGCCGTGCTTGCGCCCGCTCTGCCGGATCTTCTGATCTGGCCGGAAACTGCCATGCCCTTTGCCTATCCGGAAGGCGCCCTTGCAGGAGAGCTGCGCTCCTTTGTCAAGGATCTCGGTATTCCTCTGCTGTTCGGCGCTCCCGGGACGGAGCGTCTGCCGGGGGGAAGAATGCTGCTGTACAACCGTGCCTTCCTGCTTGAACCGGACGGAAAGGAGTCCTTCTATGATAAGGAACACCTTGTTCCTTTCGGCGAGTATCTGCCGCCGGTTCTGAACTGGAAGATTTTTGAGAGCCTTCTTCAGGGACTCGGGGGCTTTGAGCCCGGCACACAGGAGCAGCTGTTTTCTCTGCGCACCGGCAGCGGCAGAGAGGTGAATCTCGGCATGCTCATCTGCTATGAGGCCATTTTCCCGGAACTGGCCCGTCAGCGTGTGGCCGATGGAGCGGAGCTGCTTCTGAACATCAGCAACGACGCGTGGTACGATTATACCTCTGCCCCCGTGCAGCATCTTCAGCTTTCTCTCATGAGAGCGGTGGAGCAGGGCCGTTTTGTGGCGCGTGCCACCAACAGCGGCATCACGGCGGTGCTTGATCCTCTGGGTGGCATCCATCCTCTGGGATCGGAAAAGGACGGCTATGCGCTCTTCCTGCCCGGAAGCCTTTCGGCGACAACGCTTGCCTTGCAGGGACATACGCTTTACTTTTATCTCCATCCGTGGCTGCCTGCCGCAGGGCTGGCGCTTTTTCTTCTGCTGTGCCTGCCCTTGTTCATCCGCAGGAAGCGCTGAACGGACACGTATTTTTCATCATCCGCATCTTTGCGGAAATACCATAACGAAAGGATAGAACACCATGCTTCAGTTGGCCGAACTTCGTTCCCGCTGCAACAGCCTTGCCGAACAATTCAATTCCCTCTGGGGGCGTCTTTGACCTGCCCTCGCGGGAGGCGCGTCTTGAAGAAATAGAAAAGATCATTTCCAGCCCCGATGCGTGGTCCGATCAGGAAAAGCTGACCCCCGTGCTCAGGGAGAAAAGTCGTCTTGAGGCCGAGGTCGCCCGTTTTCGCGAGCTTCGTCAGAGCTACGAAGAAATGGAGGAATGGCTCGGCTTTGTTTCCGACGGCGAAGAAGAAGCCCTGGAAACGCTCAATGAGCAGACCGACATTCTGGAAAAGCTGCTCAAAGAGACGGAAATGACCGTACTTCTCAGCGGAGAGGCGGATCACATGGACGCCCTGCTGGACATCCATCCCGGCGCAGGCGGCACCGAAGCGCAGGACTGGGCGGAAATGCTGGAACGCATGTATCTGCGCTGGGCGGAATCCCATCATCTTAAAGCCGAGATCGTGGACCTGCTTCCCGGTGAAGAAGCGGGCATCAAGGCCGTCACCATCCGGATGCAGGGCGAAAATGCCTACGGCATTCTCAAGGGTGAGAAGGGGATTCATCGCCTCATCAGAATTTCTCCCTATGACGCTTCAGGGCGCAGGCATACCTCCTTCGCCTCGGTGGATCTCATTCCCGATGCGGGAGAAATTGCGAACATTGAGATCAAGGAAGCCGATCTGCGCGTGGATGTATATCGTGCGTCCGGTGCGGGCGGTCAGCACGTCAACAAGACCGAATCGGCTGTGCGCATTACGCATATTCCCACAGGTATCGTTGCTCAGTGTCAGAACGAACGCTCGCAGCAGAGCAACCGTGAAAGCGCCATGCGCGTGCTTAAGGCCCGTCTGTACGCTTATGAGCAGAGCAAGCGTGACGCTGCCCGTCAGGCCGACTATGCAGGAAAGGATGCCATTGCCTTCGGCAGTCAGATCCGTACCTATACGCTTCAGCCCTATCGACTGGTCAAGGACCATCGCACAGGTTCGGAGTGCGGCGACGTGGAGGCCGTGCTCGACGGACGTATTGACGACTTCCTGCGGGATTATCTGCTCTGGCAGCATGAACAGCATCGTGGATAGAGCCGTTTTTCCTTGCAAGGCAACGGATTTAGGGTTATAGCTGTCTTATCTTATGTGATGTGAGCTTTCAAGGGGGATCTTCCTCGCCCATAATCCTTCTCCCTGTCGGGCAGGACACGGCAGGTCAATACCGTATGACGGAGATGTCATGAACAAGAGTGAACTGATCAAGAATCTTGCCGAGCAGTCCAATGTGTCGCTGGACGAGGCTACCCTTGTGGTCAACACGTTCGTGGATTGCATGAAAGAAGCTCTCCTTGCCGGTGATCGTGTGGAGATCCGCGGTTTCGGCAGTTTCAAGGTTAAAGAGTACGGTTCCTATGCAGGGCGCAATCCCCGCACGGGCGATCGGGTGGAAGTCAGCCCCAAGCGTCTTCCTTTCTTCCGTGCCGGTAAGGAACTTAAGGAATTCCTCAACGACTAGACATCTCCCGATTCATGTGTCGGATACGGGAAGGCAGGCTCAAAGAGCCTGCCTTCTTTTTTCTGTCTTTTTTCATGGTGTTCCGCTGGAAACGCCTCCGGTATTTTTCGTCCGGCGGACAGCCTTTCTGTGAAGGAAGAAGCGCTGGCACGGGAAGAGGCATCGACGCATGGGCGGATCTTGGCCGGAGCGCGGGAAAAGCCTCGGCAGCCGTCTGTTATGAGGCGGAGCCTCGCCGGACCTTCCGTGCGACCGTTCCGGCGTTTTCTCCGGAAGATCGCGCGCCTCGTCATCCGCACAGGTTTTTCTTGAGCTTGCCCTCGTTGTCGCGTAGATTCTCCCCCGGAAGAAGGATGGAATGTATGTCACTCATGCGATTTGTCTCGTGGAACGTCAACGGCTTTCGCGCCATCAGCAAAAAGGCGGACTGGGAATGGTTTTCCGGTGTGCAGGCTGATGTCGTGGGACTTCAGGAAACCAAGGCCTCTCCGGATCAGCTCTCCGAAGAGCAGCGTCAGCCGGAAGGCTGGCATTCCTGGTGGTCTGCCTCTACGGTGAAAAAGGGGTATTCCGGAGTGGCGGTGTTCAGCCGCCGGGAGCCTCTTCTTGTGGAGCATGAGCTGCCGGATCCCGACTATCACGGTGAGGGACGGGTGCTGCATCTGGAATTTCCCGAACTGCACTATTTCAATATCTACTTCCCCAACGGCGGAGAAGAAGTATCGAAAGGCGTTTTCCGTCGCGTTCCGTACAAGATGGGCTTTTTCAATGCATTCCTCGATTACGCCGAGCAGCTGAGACAGGATAAGCCCATCGTGGTGTGCGGAGACTTCAATATTTCCCACAGGGAAATCGATCTGGCCCGCCCGAAGGAAAACGTGTACAATACCGGTTTTCTGCCGGAGGAACGCGCCTGGATGGATGCGTTCGTTCAGGCCGGATATGTGGATACCTTCCGTCATGTGCACGGCGATGTGGAAGGAGCGTACAGCTGGTGGTCGTACAAGACCCGGGCCAGAGAACGCAACATCGGCTGGAGACTGGATTACTTTTTCGTATCGGAAGAGCTGAAGGGCAGCATTCGTGACGCCTGGATAGAAGACGACGTGTACGGCTCCGATCATTGTCCCGTAGGACTGGCTCTGGATCTGTAGAAAACTGCGGTCCTTCTGTTCCGCTTCGGAAAAGAAGGACCGTTCATCTGTGCGGCGGCGCAGTCAGGCCGGGCGTCTTTTATGATGAGGCGGCTCGGGGATAGGCGTGCGCGCTTTGTGGCGGGTATGGAGAATCGGTATGAACAGAAACCGGAATGTGGATACAAAAAAAGCCCCGATGGAAATCGGGGCGAAATATGGGGCGAATAACAGGGTTTGAACCTGCGACCCCCTGGGCCACAACCAGGTGCTCTGCCAACTGAGCTATATTCGCCGTGCAGGAAGAGTAATTATTCGATTGCTGAGAAATAGTCAAGCATTTTTTATTATCCTGGAGGAAGATTTTGGACAGTTTTCTCATAGAGGGCGGAATTCCACTTAAAGGCACCATAGAAATCAGCGGTTCCAAGAATGCCGCGCTCCCCATTCTCATGGCATCCATTGCCGTGGATGACGACGTAACCTACACCAATGTACCCGATCTTCGGGATATTCATACGACCATCAAGCTGCTGAACATCCTCGGACGCGAAGCGTCTCTGGAAAACGGCGTCGTTACGGTGAAAAACGGTGCTCTCGGCATGGAGGCCCCGTATGACCTTGTGAAGACCATGCGTGCTTCCGTGCTCTGTCTGGGGCCTCTGCTGGCCCGTCTCGGCGAAGCCAAGGTGTCTCTGCCCGGCGGATGCGCCATCGGCGCCAGACCTGTGGATCAGCATCTCTCCGCGCTGGAGAAGATGGGGGCGGTCTTTGATCTGGAGAACGGCTATATTCACGGTCGATGCCCTGAAGGTCTGCACGGAGCGCATATCCGCTTCGATATGCCCACCGTGGGCGGTACCGAGAACGTGCTTATGGCCGCCTGCCTTGCCGATGGCGAAACCGTGCTGGAAAACGTGGCACGGGAGCCGGAAATCGTGGATCTCGCCAATTTCCTCATCCGCTGCGGCGCGAAGATTGAAGGGCAGGGCAGTACCGTCATCCGCGTTCAGGGCGTGAAGAGCCTTCACGGATGCACCTATGCCGTCATGCCCGACCGCATTGAGGCTGGAACTTTCCTTGTGGCTGCCGGTGTGACCGGTGGAGAACTTCTGCTGAAGAACTGCCCTCTGGATGATATGTCCGCGGTGGTGGACAAGCTGCGTGATGCAGGCATGATCATAGAGCAGACGGAGGAAGGCGTGCTTGCCCGTACCGGTGCGGAAGGACTGAAGGGCGTGAACATCAGCACCCGTCCGCATCCCGGTTTCCCTACGGATATGCAGGCGCAGTTCATGGTGCTCATGTGCTGTGCGCAGGGCTCCGGTCTGGTGGAAGAGAACATCTTTGAAAACCGTTTCATGCATGTGCAGGAACTTGTCCGCATGGGCGCGGATATTCATGTGACCGGTTCGTCCGCCATGGTGCGCGGCGGCCGTCCGCTCACCGGCGCGCCGGTCATGGCTTCCGATCTTCGGGCCGGAGCGGCACTGGTGCTGGCGGCGCTTGCAGCAAAGGGCGAAACGCGTGTTCAGCGTATCTATCATGTAGACAGAGGCTACGAGCATCTTGCCGATAAGCTCACTGCCGTGGGAGCCTCCATTCGTCGTGTGAAGGATCCCGACTAGTTCTTGCGGGGCGGCCTTGCTTTATGGAGCAGACCGCCCCGTATTGCTATTGACGGAATACAACGATCGCCCCAGCCTGCATCTGGTAAGGTGTCTTTCCATGCCCCACGAAGCGGGCTGACAGCCTCGGCAAAAGCCCGGGCAAGTTCTCAAAGCCGGAGCTCCGGTAACCGTTCCGAAAGCGCGGAAGCTACCCTGCGGAAAGAGAGTACATCTGCCCCGCCCGGCAGGAGATCCATTAACAGCGTCATGCGAAGTCTGCCTGAACTGCCGTCTCTTCTTTTTCATCAGAGACTTCTTCTTGCCGTGCTGGCCGGATCCTCCGCCACGCGGGATGCGCTGTTCGGCGTTGCGCTTTTTCTGCTGATTCCGCTTGTTGTCCGGAAGGAAACGGTAAGAGAATTATGGCTGCTGGCAGTCTCGTTCATGCTGGGATTCGGCATGACGTATCTTGCGCTGCCGGAACCTCCCGACTGCCCGTCATGGGCGTCGGTGCCGCGAAGGAATGTGCTGGCGCAGGGGGACATCGTATCCGTGACCGGACTTCCCGGTGAGCGGCTGCGCGTGATTCTGGAGAATGTGCATCCTGTGGACATTCCCCGGCATCTTTCTTCGGATCTGACGGCCAAAATCAGAAAGAACCTCGACAGAGCGATACCGGAAGAGCTTTCCGGCGGCAGAAAGGGCTATCCCGGCCGGGTGTTTGAAAGCAGCAATGCGCCTCTTCCCGGTCGTGTGAGCATGACGCTTTATGCCTCGGATCTGGAGTCTTACGGGCAGCCCATACCGGGCGGAACACTCAGCGCCGTCATGAGGCTGTACCCTTCCATAGGCAGCGTGAACCCCGGAACGTCCGATCTCGGCGTATACTGGGCGGATCGGGGCGTCTGGCATAATGCGCGGCTGAACAGAACGGGAAAGGGCCCTCTTTATCTTGAACTGCAGGAAGGAGAAGGCGTTCTGTGGAGCCTTGAGCGCCTGCGTTTCACCTGGCTTACTGCGTTGAAGGAGGCTCTTTCGGAACATACGGATGTCCGCGCTGGAGAGGGACATGGCGGAAAGGCTGATGTCTGGAAGGGCGAAAGTTCCGTGCCCTATTCGCAGGGCCGGGCCATGCTGACGGCGCTTCTGTTCGGAGATCGTTCCGGACTTTCCGCAAGAACGGTGGATCTGTTTACGCGGGCGGGTCTTGTTCATTCTCTAGCGCTTTCGGGGCAGCATCTGGCGCTTGCGGCCATGGCAGGCGCGGTGTTTGCCGCCGTTCTGACTCTCATGAGCCGCAGACTTTTTCTTTATGTGCCGCGTCGCGTGCTGGTGGTTTCGGCGGGTGTTCCCTTTGCCCTGTGCTATCTTTTTCTCGGAGGCGCGCCGTTTTCGCTGATCCGGGCGGCATTCATGATGCTGGCAGGCGCCTTCTTTCTTTGTCTGCGCAGAGTCGTGGCTCCGCTGGATGCTCTTTTTGCCGCCTGCCTTCTGCTGTTCATCGGCTGGCCTCTGGTGGCCTTTGATCTTTCCGCACAGCTTTCCGTTCTTGCTGTGGCGGGTATTTTTCTTTCGCTGCCGCTGATATCGGCGCTCCGAAAACGCTTTCCTCCTCCGGGCAGAAAGGAGAAGGGGACAGTTCCTCCAGCACGTCGGGCCTTTCGGGCTACGGTTCGCTGGACGGGAACCATGCTTATTCTTTCTCTTGCCGCGCAGCTTGCCGTGCTGCCCGTTCTCATAACGGTGTTCGGCACGGTGAGCCTGAACTTCTGGATGAATCTTATCTGGCTTCCTCCACTGACCTTCATAACGTTGCCCGGAGCGGCACTGGGCTTGGTGCTGCTTGTGGCTTTCGGGCCTCAGCCGGTCTCCTCTCTGCTGTTTGCCGTAGCCGCGTGGCCCGCGGATGTCATGATTGATCTTCTTGCCGTCGCCGATCAGTGGGGCTGGATTCCGCTGATGCAGTGCTTCCGCCCGTCCTCTCTGAGCGCTCTCGGCTACGGAGCCGTTCTGGCTGGACTTATGATGAAGATTTCTTCTGTGCTGCACGGCTATGATGTCGGAAGGGCGGCACGCCGTCTTTTGATGCTTGGCCTGCTTTTCATCCCTGCCGGACAGGTGCCAGTCTGGCTCGATGACGTTCAGGCCTTTCGATCCCGCCGTGTTGCCATGACGGTTTTTGATGTCGGTCAGGGGCAGTCGGTACTGCTGGAATATCCGGGAGGCAGGATGCTTGTGGACGGCGGCGGAAGTTCGTCCCCGTTTTTTGACTACGGTCGCAATATCCTCGCCCCTGCCCTGACGGATCGGAGCCTGCCGCGTCTCGACGCCGTGATTGTCAGTCATACGGACATGGATCATGCGCGCGGCCTTCGCTGGATTCTGGAATATTTTGATGTGGACTGCCTGTACTGGTCGTCCTACTCGGCAAAAGATGATTCATCCGACGGAAAGGCGCTGCGTGAGATTGCCCGCCGGCGGGGTATTCCTGAAAAGATTCTGCGACGGGGGGATGTGCTGGCGCTGGCGGAGGGCATACGTCTTGAGGTCGTATGGCCGGATGAGCAGATTTTGACTTCCTTCCGGTCGGAAGGAAAGGTTTCCGGCAATGAAGCCTCTCTTGCGCTGCGTCTGACACGCGACGGCAAGGGACTGGCACTTCTTTGCGGGGACATGACGACGCCCGCGCTGAGGCGTCTTGTCGAAAGCGGACAGCCGCTGCAGTCGGAAGTGCTGGTGCTGCCGCATCACGGCGCCACGTCATCCTTCCAGAAGAAGTTCTATGACGCCGCGTCACCGGCCTGCGTCATGGCCTCGGCAGCGTCCTACAATCACTACGGATTCCCCGGACGCAAGGTACGCGAAGAAATGGCAAAGAGAAATATTCCCTTGTACAGCACCACCATGCTCGGCGGCATGCGCGTATTCTGGGAAGGGGACGGATTACAGATGAAGGGGCCTGTGACGGATGCCGGAGCGTTTCATGGCGCTTCAGATAATTGAGGGGGGATGTTCTTTTCAGGAAAAAGGGGCATCAGGCTTAGACTCGGACGCCGTCAAGCGGGCGTTTCCTCGGACGTGATGACCTGAGCTTCTTGTTGCTGAAGGGAAGATGTGGGACTTTGAACGAAAGGTCCTGAGCGTAGAAATAAGAAAAGCTCCGTCCCCTGCGACGTGCTTGGGGCTCCGATGGCATGCTTTGCAGCAGCGCCATACAGAAGGAAGGGAAAGGGGGCTACGCCTTTTCCTTTTCTTTGATATCCATGCCCAGCCCGCGCAGTTCATCCACAAGAGTCCGGGCAAGATCGGCAAGAGCCTCACGGCAGACGGGGGAGAGTTCGAGCTGCATGGTCTGATAGTCGGAAGGTTCCATGCCGAAGACGACGCCTTCCGGCCTGTGACCGAGAATGTCGCAGTAAATGAGCGTGTCCACGAGATCAGTCTGATGCAGCGAGTCGCGGAAGCTCATGCTTTTGCGCAGATCGTTGTCCGTTAGACGGTAGACGCTGCCGGGCTTTTCGTCGCCGAGCACGGCGTCGAGCACATAAACGCGGTCGGTCTGAAGAAGCGCATCCATGAGGCCTATCCCCATGGTTCCTCCGTCCGTCAGCGTAACGTTTTCAGGAAAAACATAATGCTCCTGAAGCCATTCAACGGCGCGTACGCCGATGCCTTCGTCGGTGAAGAGAATGTTGCCTACGCCAAGGATGAGAATGCGTTCCATGATGATCTCAAGGGGATGAAGGACAGGAAAAGACGGTTCGGTGCCGGCGCAATGGAGAGACGGCGGAAATGTCGGATATCGTTGAACGGTAATTTCGTCCGCACCGGTGAAAGCAGATTCAGGCTGCAGAAGGCGATACGGCATCGCTTCTTAGCTGCGCAGATTTGCAGCTTGAAACGATGTTCTGCTCTCGCTTTCCGTATGCTTCCGGGGAAAGGAGGGCATGAAAAAAGGGAGGAGGTTTCCCTCCTCCCCTTCATCAGCCTTTACAGGACCTTGAAGTCGTAACCCTGATTGGTGCGGCCGTCGATGACATGCACGCCGCAGGCGATGCACGGATCGAAGGAATGCACGGTGCGCAGGATTTCCACAGGTCTTCTGGGATCGGCCACGGGCGTGCCCACAAGGGCGGCTTCCACAGCGGAGAGCTTGCCTTCGCCGCAGCGGGGGCCGAGGTTCCAGGTGGAGGGCACCACGAGCTGGAAGTTGGCAATCTTGCCCTTTTCAATGACGATCCAGTGAGACAGACCACCGCGGGGAGCGTGCACGAAGCCCACGCCTTCGGCGTTCTGCGGCACTTCGGTGTTGATGCAGATCTTGGTGTCGCCCTTGGCGATGTTGTCTTCGAGTTCCTGCAGCCACTGACCCACTCCGTTGGCCACAACCACGGCTTCCACGCCGCGGGCGGCGGTACGGCCCAGGGTGGAGAACAGCGCTTCAGGTCCGACATTCAGCGCCTTGAGCACGGTGTCCACGGTGGAGGTGACGAGCTTGTCGCCCTGAGCGTAGGAAATGAGCATCTGGGCGAGGGGGCCGGTTTCCACGGCATGGCCGTCATAGCGGGGAGCCTTCATCCAGGAGTAGCGGTCGGTATCGCCCATCTTGGTGAAGTGAGGATTGGTCACGCCCTGATAGGGAACACGGGCTTCGTCGCCTTCGTACCAGCTGTGACGCACGTGTTCGGAGATCTTGGAGGCGTCGAAGGGCAGAACCGTGCTGAGGTCACGGTTGTAGATGACGCCGGGCTTGAGCCAGCGGGTGGTGAGGTCGCGTTCCAGACCGGGGAATTCGCCGAAGTCCATGTAGTCGGAAACGCCGCCGCCGATGGAGGCCCAGTCCTTGTAGGCGCCGGCCACCAGAAGCAGATCGGGAATGTAGACCTGTTCCACAAAGGCGCGGGCCTTCTGATAGAGAGCCTTGAACTGAGCGATGGTGTCGGCACGGAGCGCGTTGTAGCAGGTCACGCCGCCGGCCACGAGGAACTGCGGATGCGGGTTCTTGGCGCCGAACACGGCCGTGGCACGGGCGATTTCCACCTGAACGCGCAGCGCTTCCAGATAGTGAGCCGTGGCCACGAGGTTGGCTTCGGGTTCCAGATAGTAGGAAGGATGTCCGCCGAGGAAGTAGGCGTTGGTGAAGGGGCCGAGCTGACCGCTTTCCACAAGCGTCTTGACCTTGGCCTGCACGGCACGCAGCTCTTCCTCGCTGGTGGGACGGGGAGAGATGGAGGCGTTCAGCTTGGCGGCCTTGGCGGGATCGGCTTTGATGGCGGAAGCCACGTCGACGAAGTCGAGGGCGTGCAGGTGATAGAAGTGCACCACGTGGTCGTGCAGGTTCTGCATGCCCAGCACCAGATTGCGGATCAGCGTGGCGTTGCGGGGCAGTTCGATCTTCATGGCGTCTTCCAGGGCACGGGTGGACGCCAGAGCATGGGTGTAGGTGCACACGCCGCAGGTACGGGCGGTGAAGAACTGGGCATCGCGGGGATCGCGGCCCTTGAGAATGGTTTCCAGTCCGCGGAACAGGGTGGAGCAGCTTCTGGCATCCTTGACCCGGCCGTTTTCGACTTCCACCTCGATGCGGAGATGGCCCTCGATACGGGTGAGCGGATCCACCACGATGGGTCCGGTATAGGAACTCTGGGGAGTAGTTTTTGCTTCGCTCATGATGGCATTACTCGCTAGTTTTCATAGAAGGGGGTCATCTTGTCCCAGAAGTTCGGTTCGGAACATCCGATGCAGGGATGACCGGCGGCCACGGGCCAGCTCACGTCGTTGAACAGAGCCTTGGGGCAGTTGTTGTAGGTCACCGGGCCCTTGCAGCCGAGCTTGTAGAGGCACCAGCCCTTGCGGGCTTCCTCGGAGTCGAAGGAGGGAGCGAATTCTCCGGCTTCAAAATGGGGCAGGCGTTCGCACAGTTCGTGCACGGTGTGCCCGTAGAAGGCCAGCGGACGATTCAGCGCGTCGAGTTCCAGCTTCGCACCGGAAAGCACGGCAGCGATGGTGCCGATGAGATTCAGCGGATTGGGCGGGCAGCCGGGCACGTTGATGGCCTTGATGCCGAGATCGGCAAAGCAGTCGTTGACGCCCTTGCAGCCGGAAGGATTGGGAGCCGCGGAGGGAATGCCGCCGAAGCAGGCGCAGGTACCGTAGGAAATGACGGCCTTGGCGCCGGGCAGCACTTCCTTGTTGATGGCGTACATGGTCTTGCCGCCGATGGTGCCGTACAGACCGTCCATGGCCGTGGGAATGGCGCCTTCCACGATGCACACATAGCCGTTGGGATTCTTCATGGCCATGTGCAGAGCATCTTCGGCGGCTTCGCCGGCGGCGGCCATGATGGTTTCCTGATAATCAAGGGATATGGTGTCGAGAATGAGTTCGTCGATGAAGGGCTTGCTGCTGCGCAGCAGCGCTTCCGTGCAGCCCGTGCACTCGGCATCATGCAGATAGATGACCGCAGGACGAGCGGAGGACGTGAGCGCTTTGGCTACGGCGGGAGCAAACGAAGGCCCCATGCCCAAGGCCACAGCCACAGTGGAACAGAATTTCAGAAAGTCGCGGCGCGATACGCCCCGCTTTTCAAGGCGTTCTTCCGCGCCTTCTTTCCCCAGACCGATGGAGATTTGCATAAGGCCCTCCTGGCGCTGATAGACAGGACTTTTCCGCGAGGGCTTCCAAGGCGGCGGGAAGATCGCGGTTTTTGCCGTTTTGTAGAACAAGTCATGCGCAAGGCATGAGCTTCTCCTGATATTACTTTATTTCCGACTCTAACATCAGAGTAGTGTCAGGTCAACCGAAGAGAATCTTTTTTCTGGAGAAATGACAGAAAAATCACATGGTTCCGCTTGCCGAAAATGCTGCTCGCAAGTGTGGAAGATGACAGATTTTTTCCGTGCGTGCAGGCTCGGTCCACGCTGACCGGCGCACATGTTTTCCCTCAGTTCTTTTCAGGAAATCATGGCCTTCAGTTCTTCCAGCACCTGTTCCGGTTCTATGCCCGTGATGCAGGCATTATTCCTGTTGCAGGAGCCTGAGCCGTGCAGGGAGCAGGGGCGGCAGGGCATGGAAAGCTGGAGTACTCGGTCATGTTCTCCGGAGGGGAAGAAACCCCATTCCCGGCAGGTGGGGCCGAACAGGGCAAGCACGGGGGTGTTCACGGCCGTGGCGATGTGCATGGGGCCGGAATCGCCGGTGATGAGCACGTCTGCCTCATGAATAAGACCGAACAGCTCGCGCAGACCGGTATTGTTGATGAAACTGCGGGAGGAATCTTCCTCCTCGATGCCCTGTCCCTGCCCTACCCAGAAGTAGTCGATGTTTTCCTTCCTGAGCAGGGCGGCAAGGCGGAGCCATGTTTCTGCGGGCCAGCTTTTGGCTTCATGCGTGGCAAAGGGGTGCAGGGCGACCAGGGGCCGCTTTTCGCGGCGAAGATGCGCCACTCTTGCCGCGGCTGCGGCTTTTTCTTCCTCGGAAAGGAAAATGCACGGGCGCAGCTCCGAGGCAGCCGGCACGTTTTCCTTGTCGTAAAGGCCGATGGCATAGCGCTGCGGCACATTGTAGCGGCGCAGCTGTTCTCCGAAGAAGCGTCCTTTGCTCCAGAGAAAGATGCGGCGGGCCAGCGCCATCTTGCTGTAGCAGATGATGGCGTCGCGCCAGATTCTTGCCAGCATGGCGGAACGCAGATTGCGGTGCAGATCCAGCAGGGGAGAGTCGCGGTATTTTTCCATGAGGCCGCGGAAGTTCATGGCCTGCGTCTGGCCGTGCAGATCGTTCTCGTCGAAGCCGATGACGTTGAGAACGGCAGGATGCCCGGCAAAGACCGGCTCGAAGGCTTCCTTCGTGATGACGGTGAACATGGTTCCGTGCTTTTTGTGCCAGTCGAGAAGCACGCCTGTGGTGAGAACGACGTCGCCCAGCGAGCTGAAGCGTACGACAACCATGTGTTTGTTGCTGATTCTGGAAGAATAACGCGCCATGCGGACCTGCCTGTGACGGGAATGCGTAAAAAGCCGGGACCTTGTTCAAAATACCGTGCCGGGATGAACGGAGAAGGACGTCCGGTCTCGTCCGCTCCTGCGCCTGAAAGGCAGAGACATCGGTTCTTTCTTTGTATGTTTCATGACGGAAGGCGTCAACCGGAGCAGAATCCGTGGAAAAGGGAACCGGCTGAGGGAGGAGGAGAATGCACGAAGAAGGCCCGGAACTTTATGTTCCGGGCCTTCTGAAAGCTTTAGTCAGAGATGTGCGGACAGAACTGCCGGAGGCGGCAGCTCTTACCGGAACGCCTGAGCGTTCTATCTCGTGCCGAAGATGCGGTCGCCGGCGTCACCGAGACCGGGAATGATGTAGCCGTCCTCATTGAGGTGGGAGTCGAGAGCGGCGGCATAGATTTCCACGTCGGGATGCTTGTCGAGCACGGCCTTCACGCCTTCGGGAGCGGCCACGAGGTTGAGGGAGCAGATCTGAGTGCAGCCGTGCTTCTTGAGCACGTCGATGGCGGCGATGAGAGATCCGCCGGTGGCCAGCATGGGATCAAGAATGAAGGCTACGCGCTGGTCGATGCGACGGGCCAGCTTCTTGTAGTATTCCACAGGCTCCAGCGTTTCTTCATTGCGGTACATGCCCAGAACGCTGATCTTGGCGCCGGGAACCATGTCGAGCACTCCGTCCATGAGTCCGAGACCTGCGCGGAGAATGGGAACGATGGTGATCATCTTGCCTGCAAGGTAGTCGACTTCCACCTGCCCGGCCCAGCCTTTAACCATCTTCTTTTCCGTGGGAAGATTCTTGGTGGCTTCATAGGTAAGAAGACGGGCCACTTCCTTGGCCAGCATGCGGAATTCGCTGGTGGAGGTGCTTTCCTTGCGGAGCAGGCCGAGCTTGTGACGGATGAGGGGATGATCAACGATATGCAGAGCCATGATGACAGTCCTTGTTGGATTGAGAGGGAACAGGCACAGAGTACCCAGACTATGATGAGTTATAGCCGGGGCGTTCTGCGGCGTCAAGGCAGGGGGATTCTGCCTGCACTTGCGGAAACGCTTCGTTGCAGCACAAGGCCGGGGGGCTTGTTCTCTCCTTTTTCTTAAGAACAAGATGCCGATGTTTCATTGAATCGGCAGAGGAAAGTTTCCCATTTTTTGGATGAAGAGGGAATTGACGGAGAGTGAAGTCTTTCCGGCGCGGGAGCGTCACAGATAATGGAGAAGGCCCGGATGCTGTCCAGCGTCCGGGCCTTCTTTTCATGTCTGCGTATCAGGTACGGCGGAAGCCGTACCGCGCAAAGCGTTATTCGGCGAGTTCGAAGGGTTCGCCGCCTTCACGCTTCATTTCAAGGGCGATCTTCCACAGCAGGGTGACCACGAGGGCGCCCACGGCGAAGATGCCGAGACCGACGGAGACTTCCCAGAAGGTGGGAGTATAGACTTCATAGGTCTCGTAAGGAGTGGGGGAGAAGCCGCCGATGAGCAGGCCGAGGCCCTTGTCGATCCAGGAAGCGATGACAAGCATGACGAGCGCCCAGGGCAGGATCTTCATGTTGTTGCGGAACTTGGGAATGGCAAGCAGGAAGATGCTGGCGAAGGCGAGCACCACGGCGAACCACATCCAGCCGTTCAGCCACACGTTGAGTCCTTCGTGACCATTGAAGATGAACACGATGGGATGAGCGTGACCGGGAACGCCGCTGTAGAAGGCGGTGAACAGTTCAAGCACATAGAAGAACATGTTCAGGCCCATGGCGTAGGCGATGGTGATGGACAGGGACTTCACCACGGCCTTGCCGGGATCGAAGCCGGTGAGGCGCTTCAGAAGCAGCAGGGCGAGCAGCAGGATGGAAGGACCGGCGCAGAAGGCGGAAGCCAGGAAGCGGGCGGCCATGATGGCGGAGAGCCAGTAGTGACGTCCGGGGAGACCTGCGTACAGGAAGGCCGTAACGGTGTGGATGGAGAAGGCCCAGAAGATGGAGATGACCACGAGCACCTTCACCCAGCGGGGCACGGCCACATGACTACTTTCATGCTCCAGGGAGGTCCAGCCGATGACCGCATTCAGCAGCAGGTAGCCGCAGAGCACGGTGGCGTCCCAGAACATGACCGAGTTCGGCGTGGGATGCAGAATGATGTTCAGCACACGCTGCGGCTGGCCCATATCCACCACGATGAAGAGCATGCACATGATGACCGCGCCGATGGCGAGGAATTCTGCGAACACGATGACGCGGTGGTAGGGATGATAGTGATGGAAGGTGGCGGGAAGCACCAGCATCACGGCCGCGGCGGCCACGCCCACCAGATAGGTGAACTGGGCGATGTAGAAGCCCCAGGACGTGTTGCGGGTAAGACCGGTCATCTGCAGACCGTAGATGAGCTGGAACACATAGACGATGAAGGCGTATCCTATGATGGCCAGCAGGAAGATCAGCCACATGTAGTACTTGGGAGAACCCTTGAGAACTTTTTCAACCATGGTTCCCTCCTAGATGATGTAATAGACGCCGGGATCGGTGCCCAGTTCGGGTCTGCGGCGAATGCTGAAGTTCTTGGCGAGGGCGCGGCGCACGTTGGAGTTCGGGTCGTTGAGATCACCGAAGATGATGGCGCCGTTGGAGGCCTCGACGCAGGCGGGCATGAGACCCTTTTCCAGGCGTTCGGCGCAGAAGGTGCACTTTTCCACCACGCCGCGCATGCGGGTGGGGTAGTCGGGATTCAGGTCCTTGAGGTGCTCGCGGGGATCCATGAAGTTGAAGCTTCTGGAGCCGTAGGGGCAGGCGGCCATGCAGAAACGGCAGCCTACGCAGCGGTGATAGTCGATGGCCACGAGTCCGCCTTCCGTCTTGTAGGTGGCGCCGGCGGGGCAGACGCGCACGCAGGAAGGATTGGTGCAGTGGTTGCAGAGCAGGAAAAAGCGGCGGTTTTCCACGTTTTCCGGCAGCATGGGATCGGGGTCGTTGGCAAAGGCGTGTTCGAAGGTGTCGTCCCAGATCCACTTGATTTCACGGGGAGCGGGCACGTCGGGCACATTGTGCTCCTTATGGCAGGCTTCCACGATGGGGCGCATGTCTTCCACCGTCTGGATGCGACGGGTATCGATGACCATGGCCCAGCGCTTGGCCTTCAGACCCTCGGGATAGGCTTCATAGGAGGCCTCGGCCGCTTCGGCACGGGCCGCTCCGGCGGCCAGGGCGAAGGTGGACAGGCCTGCGACCTTGAGAAAATAACGTCTACTCGAAATCATGATTGTTCCCCTGGGGTACGACGTGGCAGTCCCAGCAGTACGGGTTCACGCTGTTGGCGTTGTGGCACTTGTCGCAGAATTCGGCCTTGTTGCTGTGGCAGGCCATGCAGGTATTCTGCAGACTGGTTTCCCATTTCTTGCCGTCGGAAGCGACATAGATGCGCTTTCCTTCGCGCAGGGCCTGGTCGCGCCACTCAATGAGCAGTTCCATGTGATTGGCGGCCATCCATTCTCTGGGTTCCACGCACTGGCTGCGTTCTTCGCCGAAGAAGGTGACGGGTTCCGTAGGAAGCTCCACCTTGACCTCTTCATGTCCGGAAGAAAGCATATTGATCCAGAAAGGCGCGGTGAACAGCCCGGCGAAGACGATGATGCCGGGGATGACGAATTTTGCGTTATACATTTATGCTTCCTCCGAGGCGGCAGGATCTTCATCGGGGAAGGGCAGATCTTCCTGACGCAGATCCATGGTGCGGGGAATTTCGCCCTTCATCACCAGAGCGTTGGCTACGAGTTCGTGCAGGCCGCTGACGGTGACGCCGGGCACCCAGTAGTCGACGAGCGGAGGCAGAGCCGCACGGTCGAGGGCGCAGACGCAGCCCATCCAGTTCACGCCCTTGGTGTCATGCACATAGCGCAGGGCGTTGGCACGCGGGAAACCGCCGCGCAGACGCTGATCCATGATTTCTTCGGCGTTCAGACCGGAGCCGGAACCGCAGCAGAAGGTTTCTTCACGGATGGTGTGCTCGGGCATTTCCACGAAGTTGTTGCACACGTGCTTGAGGATGTAGCGGGGCTCTTCGAGGAGACCCATGGCACGGGCGGGGTTGCAGGAGTCGTGCCAGGTGGTGATGATGTGGTTGTTGCGCTCGGGGCGCAGATTGAGCTTGTTGTGCTTGATGAGGTCGGCCGTGAATTCGGCGATGTGCACCATCTTGGTGGCGGCGGCGTTCTTGAACACCGTGCCGGTGATGGGGGAAACGGGCACTTCCATGTTGGAGGGAGTGGGACCGTTGTAGGTGGCCATGTACTGGTTCACCACGCGCCACATGTGACCGCATTCGCCGCCGAGGATCCACTTCACGCCGAGGCGTTCGGCTTCCGCGTACATCTTGGCGTTGAGCTTCTTGGCCACGTCGAAGGACACGAAGGAGCCGAAGTTGCCGCCTTCGGAAGCGTAGGTGGACAGGGTGTAGTCCAGGCCGATTTCATGGAACAGCATGAGGTATCCCATGAAGGTGTAGATGCCGGGGTCGGCGAAGTAGTCGCCGGAGGGCGTGATGAAGATGACTTCATGGCCCTTTTCGTTCCACGGCGGATCAACGCGGATGCCGGTGATGGTCTCGATGTCGTCGCAGAGGAATTCCACGATTTCGCGCATGGAATGAGGCTGGACGCCGAGGTGGTTGCCGGTGCGGTTACAGTCGTTGACCGAGTTCATGATCCAGTGGATGCCGAGACCGAGGTCGAGCAGCATCTGGCGCACGATGACCGTGATTTCCGCGGTATCGATGCCGTAGGGGCAGAACAGGGAGCAGCGGCGGCATTCCGTGCACTGGTAGAAATAGATGAACCATTCCTTGATGACGTTCTTGTCCAGCTTGCGGGCGCCGGCATACTTTCCGAGGAGACGACCGGCCGTGGTGAAGTCCTTGCGGTACACGGAGCGCAGAAGCTCGGCGCGCAGCACGGGCATGTTCTTGGGGTCGTTGGTGCCGATGAAGAAGTGGCACTTGTCGGCGCAGGCGCCGCAGCGCACGCAGCAGTCCATGAAGACCTTGAGCGAACGATGCTTGTTCAGGGCGTCCTGCAGGGAATTGTGAATGATGTCTTCCCAGTTCTCGGGCAGTTCCCAGTCTTCGCTGTCGGGAGCCCAGTCATGGGCGTTCTCGAAGCCGAGACCTTTCAGTATTTCCGTCTTGGCGGGATAGCAGAAGCTGCCGGGATGGAAATCCGGCTTGGTGTCCATCCAACCCTCTTTGGGGAAGGAAGCGGGCGTGGCCGCCAGCAATTCTTCGGGTGTGGGCATTTTTGCCATGACCAGTAACTCCTTAGGCTTCCGTCTTGGGTTCAGGCTGCTTTTCTACAGGGATGCCGGCCTCAACCATCGCGTCGCGGAAATCATCTTCATATTCAGCGTAGGTATGGTAGCTCTTGGGCGGATTCCAGGGATTCACGTGTCTCTCTTCGCGGGTGTTGCACTTCATGTTGCGGGTGGGGCTCATGAACACGCCGCCCATGTGCATCAGCTTGGAGAAGGGGAAGTAGATGAGCAGGGCGCTCACCAGGGTCACATGAATGAAGAACATGGAACCGAGGCCGGAAGGATCAACGGGCTGCAGCGTGGCAAGACCCATGATGACTTCCTTCGCCTGATTGATGTCCACCTTGGAGATGTAGCGCATGCAGATGCCGGAGCCGGCAATGGCAAGGAGCAGGAACAGCGCAAAGTAGTCGGCAGGCAGCGAGATGTAGCGGAGCTTTTCCGTGCACACGCGGCGCAGCAGCAGGAAGGCGAGACCGGCGAGAATGAAGGCGTCGGTCAGATAGAAGCGCGGGGCGCCCACCTGGAACACGCCGTCCACGAATTCGATGACCGCAATGCAGACCGGCACGGGGTCAAGGAAGAAGCGGGCATGACGGATGATGATCACCAGCATGCTGTAGTGGAACAGCAGGGCGAACACCCAGAGCCACTTGTTGGAAAAATAGGTGACGCGCGGCGTGCCGTCGATGGTGGTGCGTTCCGCGCGGGTGTTGCGGAACAGCGACCGGAAGGCGAACACCTCAAGGATCATGCGGCCGACGACGGCGGGCGTGGTCCAAGGGCATTCGAGACGGTTGGGCTTTATCCAGTCCAGAGAGCGCTGCTGACCGGCCACTGTGGGAATGGCGAACGGTACGGGCGATTTAGCCCAGCGAACGATCTTCCAGATGAAGCCGATGATGAACACAGCACCCGCTACCAGCGGTAAGATCACGCCGAGCAGATACTGCAGGCCAAGTGCTGACCCCGCCCATCCTATGAAAAGGATAAGCAGAGTGGCCGCAAATGCGATGGTCATTCCTCTACCCCTCGATTTTCAGTTTCAGGAGCAGATTCCGCCTGCTCCCTCCGAAGCTTGGCCAGACGTATCACCTGCGACTGGCTTCGCTTGACTTCCTCCACTCTGATCCTGAACACGCGTTCCCGCGCCTCGCAGTACATATCGAGCGCCATGAGGCCGAGCGTGTCGATTCTGGACTCCACGGCGAGATAGTCGTTCAGGACGGAAGAACCGGAATGTTCCGGTTTCAGGCATTCAGGCAGCACGTCGCTGCGCAGAATCTCCTTGAGCAGATACAGCGCGCCCACGGCTTTCGAGGGCGGCATGTCCTGCACGGCGCGGATCCAGATGAGATCGTGAAGCGCCTGTTTTACGGCGGCAGGATCGGCATCCTTGCCGATGACGGCATCGAAGAGAATGCCCGCCGCCATGCGCGTCGTTTCTCCCACGGGATTGGCGAAACGATCCCGCCGTGTCCGCATGAACCCCTTGCTGTCAAGCGGATAGGTGGCGAAGAATCGATTGACCCAGCGCTCCGTCAGCGCTTCGCGCTGATTGCTGCACAGTTCTGTGATATCCATGTACGCCTGCGTGAATAATGGTGAAAAGACATGGCCGGAAAACGGCCGCTAATTTGGCAGAGATTAGCTTAACTTTTGCTGGTAGACAAGTCGGCATTATTGCTTATTACCGCGTTTTTTCCTGCAATGTCGGCGCATTGAAAAAAAATGAACGTTTATGAACCCTGCGGAATCATGCCGCTTGTATCTATGAGACCATGGGAGGGAGCCTCCGTTGTGCCGTCTTCGCAGGGCGTTTCCCCGGATCCGTCGCAGAATCCGGCCACGTTGAGGCCGGGAATGGACGGGATATCGTGCTGTCCGGGCAGGACAAAATCGGGCGCCGGGTAGGCTTCTCCGGGCGCAACTTCGTCGGCCTCAGGCTCCGGCGCATCCATAAGAAAAGCGGGCAGGCCCTTGAATTCCAGGAAGGGCAGGCGGTCGGATCCGGCGCCGAGCACATGGGCATGGTTGCGCCACAGGCGTACCTGAAGGAGCAATCTGTCGGGTCTCAGCAGGCTGAGGCTGAATCTTGATTCACCCTCGGCAACGAAGGGCACGCTTTCGTCGGCTTCTTCCACGGCCTTGGCCATGGAAAGTCCCTTTTCCAGATACTTTGTCATGGCCGCAATGACCAGAATGTCCCGTTCGTTTTCGGCAACGGGATACCAGGCGGCGTCGGTGAGGCCGTCGGCGTGTTCAAGAAGGGTACGGCACGCGGGGCAGCTGGGAGAAAAGTAAATCTGTACGGAGGCTTCGCTGCCGGATTCGAGCGGAGACCATGGCTCGGCAAGATCGCGCAGCACGCCGCCGAGATCAATGATGAGAAGAACCGACCACAGCACGAGCAGCGGCGAGCGCTCCCTGGGGGCAGGCTCCTTCGCCCTGCGGAAGGTCACAAAGGAGAGGGCGATAAGCGAAGCTACGATGAGACAGTTCACGCAGGGAGCCGTGAAGAGCATGATGCAGAGCAGAACGACGTCTGCGGCCAGCGCCAGCGTGGCGAGAAGAAGAGCGATGCGGGAAAGGCGCAGCAGCGTGAGGGCAAGGAGTGCGGCGAACAGCACAGCCCCGGCCTGCCAGAGCGAAATGCCTGCCAGCCGGAAATCCTGAAACAGCACGCAGCCGTCGGTCAGGCACAGCGAACGACCCCCGGTAAAAAAGACCCACAGGCAGAAGAGAAGGCCTGCAAGGCATGCTGCTGCGGCCGCAAGAGGAATGGGACGTGTGCTTCTGGGCATGACGGCTCCTTCATGTTTTTTCTTCGGAAGTAGCGTAGACATGTGGTTGCGTAAAGGCTTTTTTGTACCGGGGATCTGGAGGGAGGGCGCTGCGTTTATCGGGGCGCGACCTCCGGAGCGGAGGCCTGCCGGATCTCCGGCGGGTTCCGCCTGCAGGCTTTTTTTTACCATCCGCCCGGGAAAGATGTCGCTTTGAGAATCGAGAGGATTCTTCTTTTGAATATTTTTTTGAGAGGACCTGCGCGTCATGACTTGTCCGGATGAAGGGCTCCGTTTTTATCATGGGAACGGGAGGCGTGACCGGGCAGGATGTTACGGAAGACATGGCGGCTTGCGCACTCCGGCGTCTGCTCCTCCGGGGCGCCTCTGGTCTGTCCCCTCCTTTTATGCTAAGGAGCGCGGAGCAAGGAGAACAAGATGCAATATCCTACCATAGATCCCGTGGCATTCTCTATCGGACCGCTGCAGCTGCACTGGTACGGTCTGATGTATGTGTTCGCCTTTCTGGCCGGATGGCTGCTGGGCCGCTTCCGTGCTTCCCGTCCCTGGTCGTCCTGGACGGCCGACAAGGTGGACGATTTTGTTACCTGGGCCATGCTCGGCGTCATTCTCGGCGCAAGACTCGGCTATGTGCTTTTCTATGATCTTTCCGTCTATCTGGCCGATCCCATGGAAATCTTCCGCGTCTGGAACGGCGGTATGTCCTTCCACGGCGGCCTCATCGGCGTGGTGACGGCAAGCTGGCTCTGGGGGCGCAGAAACGGCATGAGTCTGCTGGGGATTCTGGACTTCGTGGCGCCGCTCGTGCCTACGGGGCTTTTCTTCGGTCGCATCGGCAATTTCATCAATGCCGAACTCTGGGGCAAGGTGACGGACAGCGCTCTGGGCATGATTTTCCCCGGCGCAGGGCCTCTTCCCCGGCACCCTTCCCAGCTGTATGAAGCCGGGCTTGAAGGCGTGCTCATGTTCATCATTCTGTGGATATATTCCTCGAAGCCCAGACCTCGCGGAGCAGTGGCCGGTCTTTTCGGCGTGCTCTATGCCGTAAGCCGCATCATCGTGGAATTTTTCCGTGTGCCCGACGCGCAGCTCGGCTATCTTTTTGCCGGATGGGTCACGATGGGGCAGATTCTCTGCCTGCCCCTGCTTCTGGCGGGACTGTGGCTGATCATCCGGGCGCATCGTTCGGAGCAGAAGGCATGAAGACGCTTCTTGCGGACGGTCTCGTCATCACCATGAACAGGGAACGGAGCGTGCTCCGGGCCGATATTCTGGTGGAAGACGACCGGATAGCCGCCGTGATGCCGCGCGGCGACGGGGAGGCTTTCCGACCCGATGAGGATACGGAAGTCGTGGACCTGCACGGCATGATCGTGATCCCCGGCCTTGTTCAGTCGCACATGCACGTCACTCAGGCCATGTTCCGCGGGTTGTGCGACGATCTTGCACTCATGGAGTGGCTGCGCGAGCGCACATGGCCCCTGGAAGCCGCGCACACGGCGGAAAGCAATGCGGCTTCGGCCAGACTGGCCGCCATGGAGCTGATCCGCAGCGGTACGACCGCGATCATCGACATGGGAACCACGCAGCATGAGGATGCCGTGTTTGAGGTCATGGCCGAAACCGGCATGCGCGGTCTTTTCGGCAAGTGCATGATGGACATGGGCGACGATCTGCCCCTGCTCATGCGGGAAGATGCCGCCGTCTGCCTGCGCGAGACCGAGCGCCTCATCCGCCGCTGGCACATGGCGGAGAACGGACGCCTGCGCTACGCCGTGGCTCCGCGTTTCGTGCCGTCCTGTTCGGAAAAGCTGCTTTTTTCCGCACGCGATCTTGCCCGGCAGAACGGCCTGCGCCTGCATACCCACGCTTCGGAAAATCTCGGCGAAATCGCGCTGGTGGAAGCGCGCTGCCATGAACGCAACGTCCGTTACCTCGACCGTATCGGCTACACCGGTGAGGACGTGATCCTTGCGCACTGCATCTGGCTCGACGAGGATGAGAAGCGTATTCTGGCCGACACGGGCACCCATGTCGTTCACTGTCCGTCGTCGAATACCAAGCTCGCGTCCGGCATCGCTCCCGTAGCGGAACTGAAGTCCCGCGGCGTCAGCATGGCGCTCGGACTCGACGGCGCGCACAATCACATGGACGGACTCCTGGAAGTGAGACTGGCCTCGATTCTTCAGAAGGCGCTTACCCATGATCCGAAGGCCATGCCCGCCATGCAGGCGCTGGAACTCGCCACGCTCGGCGGGGCGGCGGCTCTGGGGCAGGCGGATGAACTCGGTTCTCTTGAGCCGGGCAGAAAGGCCGACCTTGCGGTGCTGGACATGGATATGCCGCACTCTCTTCCCGCCTGCGGGCGTGATCCCGTGGAAAGGGTGGTGTATCAGGCCACGAGAGAGAATGTGGTGCACACCATGGTGGACGGAAGATTCCTGTACCGCGACAGAATGTTCCGGACGCTGGATCTGAAGAAGACGCTTGAGGATGCGGAGCGCTGCTGCGCCGCCCTCATGGCGCGGGCGAATCTTTCTTCCATAGCGCGTGCTTTCTGACGAAGCAGGGGAGAGGCGCGCCGGAGCAGGCGCGGAAGCGGAGTTCCCAATGACATTGCAAGATTTTATAAAATATTTTATAAAATATTAGTCAGGTCGTAAAATAGATATATCCGTTTGAAAAGAAAAAGGAAAATTTGATCCTGGTTGTTTCTTTTCCGCGGAGGAGTATAGACTTGCCGTCGGAAGTGTGTTCTACTTGATGTTGTTAAAAGGGATGCTACTGTCCTTTTTTTGTCAGACACTGAGTGACTTTTTCTGTGGCATTTCGGAATATATTGTAATTTCTGATAGTTGTGAAAAAGTCTTCAAGGGGAGTCTTTATGAACATCACTAGGCTTGATAAAGCCAGGGACCTGAAGTTCAAGCGTCAGGTCGAAGAAGAGAGCGGTCAGAACCTGTCGGCCTGCTACCAATGCGGCAAGTGCACGGCAGGCTGTCCCGGCGCTCAGGTCTATGACCGTCAGGTCAGCCAGATCATGCGCGCCGTGCAGATGGGCCTCAAGGAAGAAGCCCTGAAGAACCGTTCGCTGTGGCTGTGTCTGTCGTGTTCGACCTGCAGCGCCCGCTGCCCCAACAATATCGACGTGGCCGCAGTCATGGAAACGCTGCGCATGATGGCCCGTCGCGAGGGCTGGGTGCAGGATCGTCCCATCGAATCCTTCTGGAAGGCGTTTCTGGATACCGTGTATGCCACGGGCCGTTCCTATGAACTCGGCGTGATGGCCGACTACATGGGACGCACGCTGCGCGGCTGGGGCAATCTGGAAATCGCTCCCACGGCGCTTCTGAAGAACAAGATGCCCTTCATTCCCTCCGTCATTCACGGCCGCGAGGAAGTGGCGCGCATATTCAAGCGCTATGCGGAAAAGAGGAGCTGAGCCATGAAATACGCCTATTATCCCGGCTGTTCGGGCCACGGCACCTCTGTGGAGTATGAAGCCTCCACCCGCGCGGTGTGCAAGGCGCTGAACATGGATCTTGTGGAAATCGAGGACTGGAACTGCTGTGGTTCCACGCCCGCCCACTCCGTGAGTCACGAGCTTTCCGGCGCTCTGGCCGCCCGCAATCTGATGCAGGCCGCCAAGACCGGCGCCGACTGCGTGATTTCTCCCTGCCCGAGCTGCTCTTCCAACCTGAAGATGGCCCGTTACCGCATGCAGAAGCCCGAGTTCAAGGCCCGTGTGGACGAACTGCTCGACGCGCCCACTCCGGCGAATGCCGAGGGCGGCGCCGATCTCATGGAAACCTATTCCGTGCTTCAGGCCATTGTGGAGAACGTGGGCGTGGAGAACATTTCCTCCCGCGTGACCTATCCGCTTGAAGGCCTCAAGGTCGTCACCTACTACGGCTGCCTTCTGAGCCGTCCCGCTCATGTGGCGAAGTTCGACGATCCGGAAAATCCCGTGTCGCTCGACAACATCATGAAGGCTCTCGGTGCGGAAGTGCTTCCCTTTGCTCTGAAGACCGAGTGCTGCGGCGCGGCCATGGGCATTCCGGATGTGAACATTCCCGGTTCGCTGAGCGGCCGTATCCTCGATACGGCGAAGGCCGTGGGCGCCGAAGCCGTCATCACCGCCTGCCCGCTCTGCCACATGAATCTCGATCTGCGCCAGCGCCAGGCCGCCCGGATTTCCGGAAAGCCCTTCTTCGGCCTGCCGGTGTTCTACTACACCCAGATGATCGCGCTCGCCTTCGGTCTGCCCAAGGACGCCATGCGTCTGGACAAGCTGGCCGTCAATCCCTATCCCCTTCTGGACAAGATCGCCGAACGCCGCAAGGTTCGTGTTTCCGCCGAGCTTGAAGCCATGAAGGCCGCAGGAGCCGCATCATGAAAATCGGCGTATTCGTCTGTCACTGCGGCAGCAACATCGAAGCGACGGTGGATACCGCCACGGTTGCCAAGATCGCGCTGACCTATCCCGATGTCGTGTTCTCCGAAGACACCATGTACACCTGCTCCGAACCCGGACAGGAAAACATCGTTCAGGCCATCAAGAAGCACGGCCTCGACGGCGTGGTGGTGGCTTCCTGCTCTCCGCGCATGCATGAACCGACCTTCCGCCGCACGGTGGAGCGGGCCGGCCTCAACCGCTATATGTTTGAAATGGCCAACATCCGCGAACACGTTTCGTGGATCGGCCGCGACCGCGAAGCCAACACCAACAAGGCCGCCGAACTGGTGCGCCTTGCCGTGGAAAAGCTGCGCCGCAACGCGCCTCTCTACGCCAAGCAGTTCGATGTGACCAAGCGCGTGCTGGTCATCGGCGGCGGCGTGGCCGGCATTCAGGCCGCTCTTGATGCGGCCGAGTCCGGCATCGGCGTGGTCATGGTGGAGCGCGAAAGTACCATCGGCGGCAAGATGGCCAAGCTCGACAAGACCTTCCCCACCATCGACTGCTCGAGCTGCGTGCTCGCCCCCAAGATGGTGGACGTGGCTCAGAATCCGAACATCACGCTCTATGCCCATTCCGAGGTGGAGAGCATTTCCGGCTTCGTGGGCAACTTCACCGTGAAGATCAGAAAGCGCGCCACCTACGTCGACTGGGACAAGTGCACCGGTTGCGGTACCTGCACCGAGAAGTGCCCCACGAAGAACGTGCCCGATGCCTTCAACGAAGACATCAGCACCTGCCGCGCCATCAACATTCCCTTCCCGCAGGCCATTCCCAAGAAGGCCACCATCAATCCCGACTACTGCCGCAAGATCAAGGAAGGCAAGTGCGGCGTATGCGCCAAGGTGTGCCCCACGGGCGCCATCGTGTACGACATGGTGGATGAGATCGTGGAAGAAAAGGTGGGCGCCATCATCGCGGCCACCGGCTACGATCTTGTGGACTGGACCGTGTACAAGGAATACGGCGGCGGCGCCTATCCCGACGTCATCACGAGCCTGCAGTACGAGCGCATGATGTCCGCTTCCGGTCCTACCGGCGGCCACATTCATCGTCCTTCCGACGGCATGGAGCCGAAGAACATCGTGTTCATCCAGTGCGTGGGTTCCCGCGACTGCTCCATCGGTCGTCCGTACTGCTCCGGCTTCTGCTGCATGTACACGGCCAAGCAGGCCATCATGACCAAGGATCATCTGCCGGATGCCGAAGCCTTCGTGTTCTACATGGACATCCGTGCTCCGGGCAAGATGTACGATGAATTCACCCGCCGCGCTCAGGAAGAGTACGGCGTGCAGTACATCCGCGGCCGCGTGTCCGCCATCCAGCCCACGGTTCGTCCCGACGGCAAGGTCGGCTACATCGTGCGCGGCGCCGATACGCTGCTCGGCGAGTCCGTTGAGGTCGATGCCGACATGGTCGTGCTCGCCGTCGGCGTGGAAGGCTCGAAGGGCGCGGGAAATCTGGCCGAAAAGCTGCGCATTTCCTACGACCACTTCGGCTTCTTCATGGAAAGCCATGTGAAGCTGCGCCCCGTGGAAACCAACACCGCCGGCGTTTATCTTGCCGGTGTGTGCCAGGGCCCCAAGGACATTCCCGCATCCGTGGCTCAGGGCAGCGCCGCTGCCGCCAAGGTCATGGCCCTGTTCTCCAAGCCCAAGCTTGAGAACGATCCGCAGGTGTCCGTGGTGGACATCAAGCGCTGCGTCGCCTGCGGCAAGTGCATTCAGGTCTGCCCCTATCAGGCCATCGAGGAAGTGGAGATCCGCGGACAGAAGAAGGCCCACGTGATCGAAACCGTCTGCCAGGGCTGCGGCGTATGTACGGCCACCTGCCCGCAGGGCGCCATTCAGGTCGCCCACTTCACTGACAATCAGCTTCTCGCGGAGGTGAACGCCCTATGTCTGTCTTAGCCGGCAAGGAGCTTCGCATCGTAGGTTTTCTGTGTAACTGGTGCTCTTACGGCGGCGCCGACACGGCCGGTACCGCCCGCGCCGTGCAGCCTACCGACCTTCGCATCATCCGCGTCCCCTGTTCCGGCCGCGTGAACCCTCTGTTCGTTCTCAAGGCCCTCATCAACGGGGCCGACGGCGTGCTGGTGTCGGGCTGCCATCCGCGCGACTGCCATTACTCCGCGGGCAACTACTATGCCCGTCGCCGTCTGGAACTGCTCAAGGAATTTCTGCCGGTCATCGGCATTAATCCCGACAGATTCGAGTACACCTGGGTTTCCGCTTCCGAAGGCCAGCGCTGGAAGGACGTGGTCACCAACTTCACGAACCGCATTCACGCGCTCGGACCGGCTCCCCGCTGGGAAGACGTGTCCGCCCGCTACGATCGCCCCGAGGAACTCATCGAGTCCATCCGTCCTCTCGGCTGCGGCGAGCATCCTGCGCTGCCTGAACTCAAGCAGGCCATCAAGGACGCTCTTGCTGAAGGTCTGGAAGGCGTGCTCGGCTGGAAGAAGGGCTTTGACGCCGTTCATGCCGAACCCGTGTTCATGACCACGCCCGAGGAAGTGGATTCCCTGATCTGGGGCCCCTTCAACGTGCACAATCTCGCCGTGTATCTGCCCCAGTACAAGGGCCGGAAGATCGGCGTGGTGGTCAAGGGCTGCGACAGCAAGGGTGTTGTGGAACTGCTGGCCGAAAATCTCATTTCCCGCGAGGACGTGAAGATCTTCGGCATGGGCTGCAACGGTACCGTGAACGTGTCCCGCATTCTCGCCAAGCTGCCGGAAGGCGCGAAGATCGAATCCTGCGTCGGCCGCGGCAACAAGATCACGGTGACCGCCGCCGGTCAGGAATACGAAATGACCATGGCGGAAGTGGCGCAGGACAAGTGCCGTCTGTGCACCAAGCCCAACGCCGTGCTTTCCGACGTGTTCGTGGGCAATCCCACGACCGAGCCCGCGGCTCCGGCCGACGGCCGCAGCCCCGCGCTGCGCTTCCTCGACTCTCTGAGCCTTGAGGAACGCATGGGCTTCTGGAAAGGGCAGATGGAACGCTGCATCGCCTGCCACGCCTGCCGGGGAGCCTGCCCCATGTGCGTGTGCCGCGATCACTGCGTGTCCGATACCCGCGATCCCGCCTGGGTCACGCAGGAAGACACCGTGCAGCAGAAGCTGTTCTTCCAGCTCATCCACGCCCAGCATCTTGCCGGCCGCTGCACGGGCTGCACCGAATGTGAACGCGCCTGCCCCATGGACATTCCCGTGTTCGCGCTCAAGCAGCAGTTCGGCCGCATGATTCAGAAGATCTTCAGCTACGGCGCCGGCCTCGATGTGAACGCCACGCCTCCGCTGCTCACCTATCAGGTGGAAGAACCGACTATCAAGGAGCATGATCTGGCATGAGCAGTCTCCTTTTCGCAACATCGAAAGAGCTGACGAGCTGGCTTGCCAAGCTGGCCTCGGACCACCGCGTTCTGGCGCCCCGTCAGGAAGGTCCCAGCGTGGTCTATCGTCCCCGGACGGCCGAAGAGCTCGCATCCGCCGATATCGACGCGCTTCTGCGCCGTGCGACGGCTTCTCCCAAGCAGGCCATGCTGCCTCAGTGTGAAACTCTGGTGACCTTCAAGTCCGTCAAGGACGCCGAAGATCCCTCCAAGCTGACCACCACGCTGGAGAATCCCTGCGTGGCCGAACCCACGGTGCTTTTCGGCTGCCGTCCCTGCGACGCTCGCGGCTTCGTGGTGCTCGACCGTCCCTATCTGGAAGGCAAGTTCAAGGATCCCTACTACGGTGCCCGCCGCGAAGCGACGGTCATCGTCACGCAGGCCTGCCCCTCGGCCTTCTCGTCCTGCTTCTGCAACTGGGTGGGCAGCAATCCTTCCGACAAGGAAGGTTCGGACATCCTCTTCACCGCCGTGGAAGGCGGCTTCGTGCTGGAAGTCGTCACGGAAAAGGGACAGGCCCTTCTGGAAGGCGCGGGCTTTGCCGACGCTGCCGAAAAGGCGGCGGAAGTGGAAGCGGCTCACGAGGCTGCCGCAGCCTCCCTGCCTTCTCCCTCCACGCTGACCCATGTGGTTGAAAAGGTGGCCGCCCGCTTCACCGACATCGCCTTCTGGGAAAAGGAAACGGTCAAGTGCCTTTCCTGCGGCGCCTGCACCTATCTGTGCCCCACCTGCCAGTGCTTCACCATTACTGATGAAGGCTCGCAGCTCGACGGTCGCCGTCTGCGCAGCTGGGATTCCTGCATGACCCCGCTGTTCACGCTGGAAACCAGCGGCCACAATCCCCGGCCCACCAAGGCCCAGCGCATGCGCAACCGTATCAGCCACAAGTTCAGCTTCTATCCTGAGCGCTACGACGGCTTCTTCTCCTGCGTGGGCTGCGGCCGCTGCGTGGTGAGCTGCCCCGTGTCTCTGGATATCCGTCACATGGTGAAGGCCGCCGTGGATGGCGTGACCATCGAAGTGAAGGAAGTCGAAGCTCCGGCGGAAGTCCCTGCGCCTGAAAAGGCTCCGGCCAAGGCTCCTGTCGAGGAAGTGAAGGCCCCTGCAGAGGCCGCCGCTCCCGAGGCTCCGGCTGCCGTGGAAGCTGCTGCGGTTGAACCTGCGGAAGTTGCCGCTCCCGAAGCGGCCGCCCCTGCGGAAGCTCCCGCAGAAGCCGCTCCGGCCCCTGCGCCCAAGGCGAAGAGCACGGCCAAGACTCCCCGGGCTTCCACCAAAAGCAAGGCCAAAAAGCGGTAAGGAGACAATATGAGCGAACATAACTGCGGCTGCAGCAAGAATCCTTACCTGCCTGAAGTCGCTACGGTTCTGGAAGTCATCACGGAATCGCCCACCATCAAGTCGTTCCGTGTGCGCTTTGACAATGAGGAGGCATGGAACAGCTTCACCTACCAGCCCGGTCAGGTGGGACAGCTGTCCGTGTTCGGCGTGGGCGAGTCCACGTTCGTCATCAACACCCCGCCTTCGTGCAAGGATTACATTCAGTTTTCCGTCATGCGCGCCGGCGAGGTGACCACCGCCATCCACAAGCTGCAGCCCGGCGACAAGGTGGGCGTGCGCGCTCCTCTGGGAAATTATTTCCCCTATGAGCAGTGGAAGGGCAAGAACATCGTCTTCGTTGGCGGCGGCATCGGCATGGCTCCTATCCGTACCATCATGCTGCACGTCATGGAACACGCTTCCGAGTACGGCAAGCTCAGCCTGCTCTACGGCGCGCGTTCTCCCGAAGACATGGCCTACAAGGCCGATCTGCCCGGCTGGCTTGAAAGCGACGTTCTGCACACCACGCTCACTATCGACCGCGAGGCTCCGAACTGGCCTCATCGCGTGGGCATGATTCCCAACGTGCTCAAGGAACTCGCCCCCAGCCCCGACAACACCATTGCCGTGCTCTGCGGCCCGCCCATCATGATCAAGTTCACGCTGGCGGCGTTCCGCGAAATGGGCTTCAAGGATGAGAACATCATCACCACCCTTGAACGCCGCATGAAGTGCGGTATCGGCATCTGCGGTCGCTGCAATCTCGGCGGCAAGTACGTGTGCCTGGACGGTCCTGTGTTCTCGCAGGCCCAGCTCAACGATCTGCCTCCGGAAATGTAGTTCCGCGCATCGTGCATGAATAGAAAAGGCCCCTTCTTCGGAAGGGGCCTTTTTTGTTGCTTATAACTGCTTATAACGCCTGCGGTCGGGCTACTTTATGCCTTTTCCGGTAATTTCGTCGAGCAGCGCGTGGGTGTTGGCGATTTCGGGGCTGGAGTAGAGATCAAGATCGCAGGGCGGTTCCGTGAGTACGCGCCGTGCCGTGAGATAGTGGTTTTTCCAGTAGGCCGCATCAAGATTTTCGATGCGTACGCGGGAACCGGCGGAAGGGCTGTGGATGAAGCGGCCGTCGCCGATGTAGATGGCGGAGTGGCGTCCGTTGGGGGTGTTGGCAATGCGGAAGATGAGAATGTCGCCGGGCAGCAGGTCGCTTTTGGCGACTTCCTCGCCGGCGCGGGACTGGCGGACGGTATCGCGAGGCACGCTGACGCCGTGTTCGGAAAAGACCCAGTAGACGAAGCCCGAGCAGTCGAATCCGGAGGAGGGAGAGGCACCGCCGCTTTTGTAGCGGACGCCGAGATTCTGAAGAGCAATGTCGGTTACGTCTTCGCCGAGGCTCATGAGGGTGGGGCAGAGATTGGCGCGGTACAGGGTGTCGGAGTATCCTGCACTCGGCAACTCGGGCACGGGAGCGGAAGAAACGGCGGGAGGCGGAACCTGGGGGACGGGGAGAACGTCGGCGCTTTTCGGCTGACAGGCGGTCAGCGAGGGAAGGGAAAGCGCCGCGCAGAAAAGCAGGGAAAGCGCGCGGAGGCGTGATGACATGATGACTCCTTATCCGCGTCGCAGGAAAACGGAGAGTCCGAAAAGAAAGGGCGGCGCGCTGGAAAGGGGGTTACCGGTACAGGGGATTAAAGGTGCTCCCTAAAAAGAGGAGTGTCAAGCCGATGGGAAGTAAGGAAGATCCCGCTCAGCATAGCGTGGTGGACAAAAGGCAGACAATGATTTTCTGCCGGAGGAGGCGGAAGCATGGCCGAGTGCCTTCTGTATGGGCGTCGCTTGCAGAAGATCCGGTCGCTTTTTACTTGAACCAGCCTCTTCGGAAAAAGAAGATGAGCAGCGATACGGTGATGAAGAGCATGAGTCCGAGCACGGCAAAGTAGCCGTACTTCCATTCCAGCTCGGGCATGACGTGGAAGTTCATGCCGTAAATGCCTGCAATGACGCTGAGGGGCATGCACAGCGAGGTGAGCACTGTAAGCACGCGCAGGCGGTAGTCGGTCTTGCGCTGGGCATGGAGAAGGCAGTCGTTGTGAAGATCCCGCAGGCGGATTTCCAGTTGGTCCTGACTGCGCACCACATGGTTCTGACTTTCCATGATGTCCCTGAGTTCCGCCTTCAGATGACTGAAGGGAACGCTCTGCGTCTGAAGGCTCTGCAATACGCTCATGCAGTAGTGCTGATCTTCGAACTGGGAGTAGAGACGGCTTACGCAGCGGCGCAGGGCGATGAGTTCATCCTGCCCGATGTTGTCCGGCTCGTCGTAGATTCTGTCGGCCAGAGCCTCCACGGCAGACCGGGCGGCCATGTACTGCCGGGTGCTGATGTCCGTGCAGAGGTCCATGATGAAGAAGAGCAGGGCCTGACTGGAGGGCTCGGCAAGCTCGCTGCCGTTTTCCAGCCGCTGCAGCGCACGGTCGAACAGCGGCGTGTCCGGTGCGCCTATGCTGATGAGAACGCCCTTCATGCACAGCAGCATCACATAGACGGCGCGCTGGCTGTCCCACTGTCTGCGCAGAGGAAAGCGCAGAAAGACGCAGCCGCCGGAGAAGTCTACGTCGGGAAAGCTTACGGGAAGGGTACAGGCGGCCACGGCTTCGGGATCGGCGTTCAGATGACGCAGGTATTCTCCGAGTTCACGCAGTTCGTCTCCAGATTCTTCCATGCGGATGTCGTGCCAGACGAGAAGGCAGTCCTCTTCAGGGGTATCCTGTCTGCGCCAGCGCTGGTCGCGGGCCGAAAGATGGTAGTGGCGTATGTCCATGCAGGAACGCTAGCATGAAAGCAGAGCACTGAAAAGCCGGCAGTCATGAGAAAGCGTGTCGTGAGCCCGGCGGAACCGGGACGCCGTTCCTTTAGTGCAGACAGCTGGGCGTGCGGCGCTCATTCTGTGGGAGGGGGAGATGTATGGGCGCGGCGGATCGCTGCCCTTCAGCATGGCGGCATTTCGATGAAGAGAATCGCTCATGCCTGAGGCTGCTTCAGTGGTCGCTCCAGAAGAGCTGAGCGAGCCTTTCGACGTTGCCGGACTGAATGTCGCCGATATGTTCCCGGATGATGTCTTCCGGCCAGTTCCACCACTGGATCTTCAGAAGTTCCGCAATCACATTGTCCGGGAATCGTCGGCGTATGGATCTCGCCGGAACGCCGCCGACAATGGTGTAGGGCGGAACGTTGCGGGTGACGACGGCGCGGGCACCGATGATCGCCCCGTCTCCGACGGTGACGCCCGACAGGATCACGGCTTCATATCCGATCCAGACGTCATGACCGATGACGATGTCGCCTTTATTATCCCATGCCGTGGTCACGTCCTGCCTGTTCAGCCCCCATTCTTCAAAAAACAGGGGAAAGGGATAGGTGGACAGGGAGGAGAGCGTATGATTGGCGCTTGTGAAGAGAAATTTTGCTCCGCAGGCGATGGAACAGAATCTGCCGATCACCAGCCTGTCGCGGTTGATCGGATAGTGGTAGAGCACGTTGTTTTTTTCAAAGTCGCGGGGATCGTGGACGAAGTCGTTATATATCGTGAAATCGCCGACGCTGATGCCGGGATCGTTGACGACGGATTTCAGATATACGGTGTGCTGATCGCCTGTGCGGGGATAGATGGTTTCCGGGTTCATGGAGTCTCCTTTCGGCCGAAAATCGGCGGCCTTTTTTGCCGGGGCGTTTTTTCGGGAGGCGAAAAGCAGGGAGAAGCTCCCGAAAAGGCTGTATGGGTGGCGCGATGTCGGTGCCTCTCAGCGTTTCAACATCAGGGCACTCTTTTTTCATACGAACCGGCCGAAGTTTTATCCATCAACAGAATGATACCGCATCAAAGTGTATGCGAAAAAAGAGGGGCTGCACGAAGCAGCCCCTGAAGGTTATTTCTGATGGATGATTTTTCGGATGGCGTGTACGGACAGGAAGTACTTTTCCGCCAGCGCCTCCACGGAGACGCCGTTTCGGTAGGCCTCGCCGATGTTGCGGTTGCGCAGCTCCAGTTCCTTCCGGTATCCGGAGACCTCTCCCCAGCGTTTCTGCCGTGTCTGCTCCACAGGTACATACATATATCCGCCCTGGATATATTTCTGCAGCTCTCTGACCAGCGCTTCGGGAAGAAGGGTCCGGGCGTTCACATATTTCATGCGGACTTTCTCCTTGTTTTTGCCGGATGGGAAAGCCTGCACGGGAATATTGCGACGATGATTACTCCATGCAGGCGTCGCAGAGGGTCGTATCTGCATGGAGCCGTACTTCATTGCGCTTCATGGCGTTTGCTTTTTTACTGCCGCAGCATGGCGGCGTTTTTCTGTTTCACATCAGGATTCCGACGAACGCTCTCCAGAAAGCCGGTTTCGGGAGGTGCCGGGGAGTGCATCGGCTTCAGGCAGCGACACACCGTTGCCCGAATTGCACGAACCGCAGCGCAGCGTTTTCATTTCCGACGGGGCGCAGCCTCTCAGATCCCGGCGTCTGCCAGCCAGGCATCGAAGTCGGCGCGACCGCGATCGGCCATTTCCGCCTTGCGGGCCTTTTTCTTCGTACGCTCGGCAAGTTCGGGCATGAGACCGAAGTGGATGTTGGAAGGAGTGAAATGCTTCGAGGCCGTGCGAAGGTGCGTCATGAGCGCGCCGAGGGCCGTGGTCTGGGGCGGAAGGGAAAGTGTTCTTCCCTGAGCGCGGGCCGCGAGCAGAAGTCCCAGCCACAGGCCGCAGGCCGCCGATTCCACATAGCCTTCCACGCCGGTGATCTGCCCGGCAAGGTAGACGTTCGGGCGGGCCTTCAGGGAAAGGTCGGGATTCAGGCATTCCGGCGCATTCACATAGGTATTGCGGTGCACGCTGCCGAAACGCAGAAATTCCGCGTGGGCGAGACCGGGCACGAGGCGGAAGACGCGATCCTGCGCGCCGTAGGTCATCTTGGTCTGGCAGCCTACGAGATTGAAGGATGAGCGTTCCGCATTTTCGGCACGGAGCTGAAGCAGCGCGTAGGGGCGGCGGCCGGTACGCGGATCGGTGAATCCCACGGGCTTGAGGGGGCCGAAGGTGAGCGTGCGGTCTCCGCGGTCGGCCAGCGCCTCGATGGGCATGCAGCCTTCGAAGTGTATTTCCTTTTCAAAGTCATGCGCGGGCACGCGTTCCGCTTCGCGCAGGGCTTCGTAGAAAGCCGTGTATTCAGCCTTGGTCATGGGGCAGTTCAGATAGTCGCCGTTGCCTTCGGCGTCGGGATCGACCATGGTTTCCACGGGTTTGTCCAGAAAGGGCGCGTCGTCGGAATAGGGCGGGGGGGCGTCGTTGCCGTAACGCGAGCCGCGGAAGGCGATGCTCATGTCCACGGAATCGGCGCGGACGATGGGCGCTATGGCATCGTAGAAATAGAGGCGGGGATTTTCACCGTCACCGGAAATCACATCGGCCAGCGAGGCGGCAAGATTTTCCGAAACCAGCGGTCCGGCCGCCACGATGACGGTCCTGCCTTCCAGCTCCGGCGCGTCGAGCGTGGGAATCTGACGGCGGATGAGCGTGATGAGCGGCTCTTCCTCCACCATGCGCGTCAGCTCTTCGCTGAATATGGTGCGGTCCACGGCAAGCGCCTTGCCTGCAGGAACGCTGCAGCGTTCGGCTATGGTCATGGTTGCGCTGTGCAGCTTTCTCATTTCCTCCTTGAGCAGGCCGACGCCGGACCCTTGCGCATCATTGGAGCGGAAGGAGTTCGAGCAGACCAGTTCTCCGAGAAGCGGACTGGTGTGGGCAGGAGAAAAGGCTTCCGGCTTCTGTTCGTAAAGGATGCAGGGCAGACCTGCGCGCGCAAGGGCAAGGGCGCATTCACATCCGGCAAGTCCTCCGCCGATGATGACGAAAGCGGGCGTTGACGTTTCCATGACGACTCCGTGTTCAGAAAAAGAGGCGGAATGTTCCGCCGTTGAAAAAAGCGCGGCACGCTGTGCCGGTCAACCTTACTGAAAGACGGAAGGGAAGTCACTCTTTTATCCAAATGCAGGAAAAAGCTTTTTTTCACCAGAAAAATAGCAGCATGATCTTGACAGGGCATAGTGGCACTTTTTATGACCTTATATAAGGATTCACTGAATAGATGCAGGGGGCTGCGTGTCCTTTTTGCGTCCGAGAGAAATTCAAACCTCAGTTGGAGATTCGTATGTCCATAGCTTTGGAGAACCAACGCACCTACGCCCTCGTCGGCACCGGTGGCTGCGGTAAGACTTCGCTTGCAGAAATGCTGCTTTTTCAGGCTGGAATCATCAATCGTCTCGGTGCCATAGAAGAAGGCACCACGGCTCTGGACTACGAACCCGAAGAGATCAAGCGTCGCGGATCCATTCAGCCGGGCTTTGCCTCCTTCGACTGGAAGGGCTTCCGGCACAATCTTATCGACATTCCCGGTGACTCCAACTTCTCCGGCGACATGGAATGGCTCCTTTCCGCTGTGGACAGCGCCGTCATCGTCGTGGATGCCGTGGACGGCGTCCGCCCCCAGATGCGCCGCATGTGGAAGAGCGTGAAGGCCGCCGGTCTTCCGGCCATCGCCGTGGTCACCAAGATGGATCGTGAACGCGCCGATTTCGACGCCGCCCTGAACAGTCTGACCACGCATCTGGGCGTCCGCCCCGTCGTTCTCTACATCCCGATTCTGGAAAACGAAGAGTTCATCGGTCTTGTGGACGTGTTCGCAGGCAAGGCCTTCCGCTTCCTCGAAAACGGTGAAACCGAAGAGATGCCCATTCCGGCCGATCTGGAAGACGAGGCCATGCTGCTGCGCGACACCTCCGTGGAAAACATCGCCTCTTCCGACGAAGAGCTCATGAACCGCTATCTGGAAGAAGGTACCCTCTCCGATGAGGATATCGCTTCCGGTCTGCGTCAGGGCGTGCTTTCCGGCGAGGTCGTGGCCGTGCTGCCTTCCTCCGCCATGCAGAACCGCGGCGGCCGTCGTCTGCTCAATCAGGTGAACAGCCTGCTGGCTTCGCCGCTTGATCGTCCCGCCGTGCTCGGAACCGACGCTTCCGAACGTGCCGCCGATCCCGAAGCGCCTGCCGCCTGCCTCGTGTTCCGTTCTCTGAACGACGCCTTCTCCGGTCAGGTGAACATGCTCCGCGTCATTTCCGGTACCATTTCTTCCGATTCCACGCTGAAGAACATGCGCACCGGCGAAATGGAACGTCTCGGTTCACTCGTCTATGTGAACGGCAAGAACCAGACGCCCTGCAAGGATACGCTCGGCCCCGGCTCCATCGTGGGCGTGACCAAGCTCAAGAGCACCCGTACCGGCGATACCCTGTGCGATGAAAAGGCTCCCTTTGAAGTGGAGCTGCCCAAGCTGCCTCCGCAGCTCATCACCTTCGCGCTTGCTCCCAAGCAGAAGGGCGATGAAGACAAGGTCTTTGCCGCCGTGCAGAAGCTGCTCGACGAAGACGCAACCCTGAAGCTCGGCCGCGACGAGGAAACGTCCGACATCCTGCTTTCCGGCATGGGCCAGCTGCACATTGAAATTTCCGTGGAAAAGGCCCGCCGCCGCTCCAAGGTGGACATCGTGCTCAAGACGCCCAAGGTTCCCTATCGTGAAACCGTGCGCGGCAAGGTGCAGGTGCAGGGTCGTCACAAGAAGCAGTCCGGCGGCCGCGGTCAGTTCGGCGACTGCTGGATCGAAATGGAAGGCGCGCCCAGAGGTTCCGGCTACACCTTTGAAGACGCCATCGTGGGCGGCGTCATTCCCCGTCAGTACATTCCCGCCATCGACAAGGGCATTCAGGAAAGCGCGGCCCGCGGCTATCTGGCCGGATGCCCGGTGGTGGACTTCAAGGTGCGCGTCTACGACGGCTCCTATCATACCGTGGACTCCTCGGAAATGGCCTTCAAAATGGCCGGTTCCATCGCCTTCAAGGCGGCCATGTCTCAGCTCAAGGTCGTGCTGCTCGAACCTGTCGTGCAGATGACCGTGACCATTCCCGACGAATACATGGGCGACGTCATCGGCGACCTGTCTTCCCGTCGCGGCAAGGTGCTCGGTTCCGACTCTCAGGGCGGCATTACCGAACTCAAGGCCAACGTGCCCATGAGCGAAGTGCTCCGCTATGCCCCCGATCTGCGCAGCATGACCGGCGGTCAGGGCGTGTTCACCATGGAATTCGACCACTATGAAGAGGCTCCGCAGCCTGTGGTCGACAAGGTCGTGGCAGAGCATCAGGCAGCCAAGGCCGGCGAATAGCAAAGCAGGAGAAAGGGAGGCGACTCCCTTTCCGTAAGATAGAAGGCGGCGTCTTCCCGGATTCGGGGGACGCCGCCTTCGGTTATGCCGGCTGGGATTTTTCGGGGGCGGTGCGGAAGGGAAAAGGCGAGGGCAGAGATGGCCTTTGCTGCCGGCACTTTTCACGATGGGCCTTCCGGCGCGGAACCGTGGCTCCCTGGTGCTTGACGCCTGTCGCCCCTGGCGGCGCGCAAAGGGAGAGATCCACGGAAGAGAAAGCACTCCGCGTCAGTCAGGCGCTGTCGAAGGGGCATCTTCTGCGGGCACTGCGTGTGACGGAGGAGGTTCAGTCGCAGGCATGGCGTTTCGGCAGAGAATGCCGGGAAGACGCGTCGCTGCCTGCTCCTAGGGGAGCAGCATGCCCCCGTTGCTTTCGATCATGCCCATGATGTGCCTGAAGAACGGCTCCTCCACAGGCTGCACGGAAAGGCGGCTGCCCCGTTTGAGCAGTTCCATGCCATCGAGTTCCGACTGTTTGCGCAGATCTTCCAGCGCAATGGGATGCGCGAGACGTCCGGTCAGCTTGACGTCCACCATGTACCAGCGGGGATTGTCGGGAGTGGCCTTTTCATCGAAATGACGGTTCTTCGGATCCTGCGCGGTATGGTCGGGATAGGCCTCCCGCACGACCTCCACGACGGCCACGATTTCCGGCTTCTTGCCGCTGTGATAGAAAAAGCCGAGATCGCCCTTTTTCATGGAACGCATGAGATTGCGTGCCTGATAGTTGCGCACGCCGTCCCAGGAGGTGGTGGCGTCCGGCGAAAAAATGAGGTCGTCCAGGGAAAAACAGCCGGGTTCAGTCTTGAAAAGCCAGTAGTTCATGGAGTCTCCGGAAGGGATGTTTTTTGTTTTCTGTATAGGTTCGCTGTCCGGCAATGACAAGAGCCCTCCTTCAGCCGGGCTCAGAAAGATTCTTCGGGCGGAGGGAAGGTCGCCATGGGGCCTTCGGAAGAGGATTTTTTTTGTACATAAAATTAAACATAATGTATTTCAGTGGGTTAACAATATCAACGTTGACACTCTCCAGCAGGGAATGCTATGGGGGAATACAAGGGCTCAGTCCCTGTGCATCTTGCTGGAAATGGAGTTGTTATGGCCACCGCGATGAATGAACTGGAAAAGATCACACTGCATCTGGAAAACGGATCCCGCCTCATGTTTTACGGGCGTCTGTTTTCCGAGGCTGTGTGGTACGATGAATACAGCGGCGTGCTGACACATCAGAAGCTTTATGTCACGGATCAGAACGAACAGGTGTATGCCATTCAGAAAGGCAGTGGAGAGAAAAGCACCTGTCGTGCGTATCGCGTTTCCGTACACGGAGAGCGCTGCGTGATATATAACGGCCGCTACTCCATGGAACTTCCTCTCGATATGCTTCTGCTTGCCGTGCGCACGCTTTGCGGAGCGGAGGACGGGCCTGCTCTGGAACAGGCGGAAGAGATCCTGCGTGCAGCCAACTGCTGAGCGCCTTTTCCGTCCGCTGCCCGCGGGGGCGTCGTTGGCGACCTTGCGACGGGCCGCCTTTTTCATTTTGAACACAGGAAAACACATATAAGGAAAACGCATGAACAGTCATGGATTCACCCTTGTCAGGGAAGAGGAACTGCGCGAGGTCGGCGGACGTGTCCGTCTCTGGAAGCACGATGTCACCGGCGCGGAACTTTTGTCCATCTGCAACGGCGATGAAAACAAGTCCTTCGGCGTAAGCTTCCGCACGCCGCCCAGGGATTCCACGGGCGTGGCCCATATTCTCGAACATTCCGTGCTCTGCGGCTCCGACAGGTATCCGGTGAAGGAACCCTTCGTGGAGCTTTTGAAGAGCTCGCTTCAGACCTTCCTCAACGCGCTTACCTTCCCGGATAAGACCTGCTATCCGGTGGCAAGCTGCAATCTTCAGGACTTCTACAACCTTATCGACGTGTATCTCGACGCGGTGTTCCATCCCCGCATTGATGAGAACGTGCTTCGTCAGGAAGGCTGGCACATCGAAACCGACGGCTCCGACGCTCCCTGGCAGTTCAAGGGCGTGGTGTTCAATGAAATGAAGGGCGTGTATTCCTCCCCGGATTCCGTACTCATGGAGGAGTGCCAGCACGCCGTGTTCCCGGACATGCTCTACAGCCTTGATTCCGGCGGCGATCCTGCCGTGATTCCGTCTCTTACCTTCGAGGCCTTCCGGGAGTTCCATGCGAGCTACTACCATCCGTCCAATGCGCGTTTCTTCTTCTGGGGTGATGATCCCGAAGAAGCCCGTCTGGAACGCATAGCAGCAGTGCTTGCGCCCTATGAAAAGCGCGAGGTTTCTTCCGAAGTGCCGCTTCAGCCCCGTCTTTCTTCGCCCCGACTTCTCGAGGTTCCCTATGCCGCGTCCGAAGGCGAGGATGCGGACAAGGCTCATGTGGCCGTGAACTGGCTTCTGTGCGAAACGAAGGATACCGAGGAAATGTTCGTGCTCAACATGCTTGAGCATATCATTGCCGGTCTTCCCGGATCGCCTCTTCGCAAGGCTCTCATGGATTCCGGTCTTGGCGAGGACATTTCCGGCTGCGGTCTTGAAGGCGATCTTCGTCAGTCCTATTTCTCCATGGGCCTGCGCTCCATCAACGCCGAGGATGCTTCCGAAGTGGAACGCCTCATGATGGATACGCTTGCCGATCTGGCGGAGAACGGCGTGCCCGCTCCTGCCGTGGAGGCCGCTTTGAATTCTCTGGAGTTCATGCTGCGCGAAAACAATACCGGCTCCTTCCCGAGAGGACTGGCCGCCATGTTCCGGAGCCTCTCCGACTGGCTGTATGACGGCGACGCCTTTGCTCCTCTTGCGTGGGAAAAGCCGCTTGCGTCCATCAAGAGCCGCCTGGCCTCCGGGAAAAAGGTGTTTGAAAACGCGATCCGCCGCTGGTTCCTGGACAATGCCCACCGCGTTACGGTGCTGCTCGTGCCCGATGCCGGTCTGGCCGCTGCAAGACAGGCTGCCGAAGACGCGAAGCTGGCCGCCATGCGCAGCAGCATGAATGAAGAGGAGCGTGCCGAAGTGGCGGCGATAGCTGCCGAGCTCAGAGCCGCACAGCAGAAGCCTGATTCTCCGGAAGCTCTGGATACCATTCCCAGCCTCGGCAAGCAGGATCTTCCTGCTGAGAATGCGCTCATCGCCTGTGCCGTGGACAGCAGGGACGGTCTGGATGTCGTGACGCATGAGCTGGACACTACGGGTATTCTCTATGCCCGGCTGGCCTTTGATCTTTCGGCCGTGCCTCCGCATCTTCTGCCGCTTACGCCGCTCTATGTCCGTGCGCTGACGGAACTCGGCACGAAGCGCAGCGACTATGTGAAGCTCGGCTTCGAGATTTCCGCGCATACCGGCAGCCTCGGGGCAGGTGCCGTGGTGCTGCCGCGCATCGAAGATGCTTCCCCCGTGACCTTCCTTTCTCTGTCCGGCAAGTGCACGGCGGACAAGGTGGAGCGCATGGCGGCGCTGATGGAGGAAATTCTTTTCGAGCCTGATTTTGACAATCAGGAGCGTTTCATGCAGATGGCTCTCGAAGAGAAGGCCCGCATGGAACAGGCCGCCGTGCCTTCGGGCCATACGCTGGTCAATACCCGCCTGAACGGCAGACTGTCGCTGGTCGGCCGCATTTCCGAGGAAATGAACGGCGTGAACGCGCTTTTCTATGTTCGTGATCTCATTCGCAGGCTGGAGAAGGACTGGGCCTCCGTTCGCGGGGAGCTGTGCGCCCTGCATGAGCGCATCATCCGGCGCGATGCGCTGAAGCTGGATCTGACGGCGGACGGCGCGCTTCTCGACGCGGCTCGCGTTCCTCTGGAAAAGCTGGCGCACGCTCTTCCTTCCCGCGAGTTTGTCCCCTGCGCGTTCGAGCTGTCCGAACTGCCCGGAGCAGAACTTCTGAGCATTCCTGCACAGGTGAATTATGTGGGCCTCGGTCTGAGCCTGAAGGATACCGGCTATCGCTACAGCGGCTCTCAGGCCGTTATTCTTCGTCATCTGCGCATGGGATATCTGTGGGATCGCGTCCGCGTGCAGGGCGGAGCCTACGGCTGTTTTGCCCGGTACGGACGGGCCACCGGCGCCTTCACCTTTGCTTCGTACCGTGATCCCAACGTGGAGAATACTCTGCGCGTGTATCGCGAAACGGCCGATTACCTCGGCAACCTGTCTCTGTCCGAGGCCGACATCACCCGCGCGGTGGTGGGAGCCATCGGCGATGTGGATAGCTACATGCTGCCCGGAGCCAAGGGCGCCACTTCGTTCTCCCGCCTGATGACCGGCGAGACGGATGAACAGCGTCAGCGCATCCGCGAGGAAATTCTTTCCACGCGTCTTTCCGATTTCCATGACTTTGCTCCCTATCTTGCGGCCGCTCTTGAAAAGGCTGTTCCCTGCGTGCTCGGCGGAACCGACGCCGAGGCTCTGGCCGAGGCTGAAGGCTGGACCAGAACCCGGGTACTGTAGACGTCGGAACGCAGGAGGAAGATATTATGAAAAGTGAAAAGACGCGCGGTACCATGCTGACCAGTTCGGCCGTCATTCTGTGCCTTGCCACCTTTGCCGCCGGCTTCGTGAGCGGCAGCGTGGTGGCGGAACACCGCTCCGGAGGAAGAGTGGTGGCTTCCGCGGCGGCTCCGGCTTCGTCTCCGGTCGTATCGAACGAACAGGGACAGGCGGAACATATCCGTCATCTCCGCGAGGAGGCTCTGCAGTCTCCCGACAACGCGGAACTGTGGACCAATCTCGGCAACGCCTGTTACGACGCCGGAGATCCCGACGGCGCCATCGAAGCCTATACGCATTCCCTGTCGCTTGTTCCCGGCAATGCCGACGTGCGTACCGACATGGGCAATATGTATCGCATGAAGGGTATGCCTGAACAGGCGGTGGCCTGTTACGAGCAGGCACTCGCTGATCATCCCGGTCACAAGAACGCCGTGTTCAACAAGGGCGTAACGATGATGCTGGATCTCGAGCAGCCCGAGCAGGCCGTTGCCTTCTGGAATTCCGTGCTTGCCGCTCAGCCCGACTTCACGCTGTCGAGCGGCATTCCGCTCAGACAGGCCATGCCCGAAGTGGTATCGGACGCCGCCATTCAGCTGGAGGCTCACGGTAGAAAGGAGGCTGCGCTCCGCGCCTACGGTGAAGCGCTGAAGATAGACGACTCCTTTGCCCCGGCTCTGGTGCATCGCGCCTGGCTTCTGGAAAACATGGGACGTGCCGATGAGGCGCAGCCTCTGTGGAAGCGTGTTGTCGAACTCTATCCTGATGCCACGGATCCTGAGGGGAAACCTGTCCGGGATCGTATCAAGAAGTAATCATACCAGATTGTCATGCTTCGGTTTTCCTTTTCTTTTGTTCGCATCGTCATGTCGGTTGCGGTGCTCTGCGCGTTTCTCGGCTTCCCGTTCCCGCTTCTTGCGGAAACGGCGGAGCAGAGCGCGGTCATTGCCGCCCCTGCGCCTTCGGTGACTGTTCCCGATCCTGTGACCATTCGGGCGGAACCTCAGCCTCAGGCACCTCCGCATGCGGACAGGCGCTCTTCGGCCTCCAGACTCGGCGTGCGATCCGTGCTTTCCATGCTTCCCGATCCGGAGGGGAGTCTCGATCAGGCGGGTGCGGTCGAAAGTCTCGACCGTTTTGTTCCCTATGCCGTCGAGATTCTGTCGAAGAGCGCAGGCCCGCTGTGGCTGCATCTGGACCTTGCCGACGTGAAGGATGCGTCGCCGCATACGCTGTGGCTTGATCTTGGCACGCAGATTCCTTCCGGGGTGTCCGTGTGGCTGTCTTCCGACGGATGGAACTGGGAGGCGGTCAAGGCGTCTTCTCCGGGCCTGTACGACATTCTTTCCGCCGGAAGACGGGGGCAGGTGCTCATTCGTCTGGACGGGCTTCCCGGTTTGTGGTTCCGTCCGGCGCTGAGCGATCCGTCGACGGTGATGACCTCTCCCGAACGTCTGGGACATCTGCTGTCTCTGGCGGCGCTGGCCGTGCTCGGCGCTCTTTCGATTCTGCTCAGCATGACGGAACGGAGCGAGGGGCGCTTCTGGACGGGCGTACTGGCGCTTGCCGCTCTGGCGCAGATACAGTGGGGCGTGCCGTCCATGCCGTCGGGAGGCATGGGAACGGGGGCGTTTCCCGGGATGTTTGCCGCAGGCGTGGCGCTGTTCATGCTGCCGCATGCCGGGCGTGTGGTCATGCACACGCGCGAGACCTCACCGTTTGTGGATACGCTTTTTCTTCTTTTTGCGCTGCCGGGAGCCTGTGCGGCCATTGTACCGCTTCTGCCCGGCATGGCATGGACGGTTCGTCTGCTGCCTTTGTGGCCTCTGGCGGCCGTTCTTTGCCTGATTCCTTCCGTCGTGCTTCTTTTCCGCGGCGTGCGGGGAAGCGGTTCCTTTACGCTGGCCTGTCTTTTCATGGGCGGCGGCGCTGCCGTATCCCTGTGGGGGCTGCTTCATGGGCTGCAAAGTTCCTGGTGGAGTTTTGCCGTTCAGGCCGGGCAGGCCGTCGGCGTGTTGTTCCTGTCTTCGGCTGCGCCGTACAGGGCGGAACGCAGAGTGGAAACGCAGGAAACCGTGCTCGATATCGTTCCGCGCAGGACTACGGAAAACAGAACCAATACCTATAAGGACAACAGCCTTGCCGCGCTGCGTCGAGCGTTCCGCGGCACCGTGGAGGAGCTGTTCGAGGAGGCCTGCCGCCTCGATCTTGCGCTTTCCCGGGCCGGAGTGGGCAAGGACAAGGTTGATATCATGACCCATGCCGACGGCATGGTGGCCGCTGCGCGCAGGCTTTCGGAAGCGGCGCTGGATCTGCCTGCGGAAGCCGCCCTTCCTGAAGCTTCCCGACAGGTATTCGAGCTTCGTCAGGTCATACAGCAGGCTTTTGCCTCCGTGTTCGACGAGGCCGAGAAGAAAGGACTGGGGCTGTCGTGGTATGTGGCCCCGCAGCTGGGGCAGAAGTTCCGGGGCGACGTGTCCCGTCTGACGGCGCTGCTTTCCCTGCTGCTGGCCGACGCCGTTCGGGCATCGAACCGCGGTGCGGTCAGCCTGCATGTGCGGCGTTCTTCTTCCAGCACCCACCCGGGGCATCTGCAGTTTATCGTGCTCGACAACGGCGAGGGGCTTCCGCCCCGGGGCCGTCAGAGCATGCTGCTTTCCCGGGCGTGGGAACTGGCCAGCTCCCACGGCGGCGACTTTTTCATGGACAGCACGCCGCAGGGCATGGCGCTTTCCTTCAGCATGGAATGCACGGCCATGGAGACTGACGGAGTGACGGAGCGGGTTCTGCCGCCATCCGACGCTCAGGAAGCGCCGAGCGGCGTTGCTCCCGTCATTCTGGCTTCGTCGGATGCGCTGAACCGGCAGATGTACGCGCACTATCTTTCCGACATGGGCTTTACGCTCTGGGAGGCCCGGGATGCCGAGGAAGCCGCGGCTTTGTACGTTGCCGCTCCGGCTTCTCTGGTGATTTTCGACGGAAGTCTCCGTGAAGATGACATGGTGCAGGGCCTTGCCGCCATACGCATGTTCGAGGGCGAGCAGGCGCTTGCGGCGGTTCCCTTCCTTCTGCTGGCCCGTGATGATGCGCAGGCCGAACGCATGGCCAAGGCCGGATGCGACGAGTCGCTTCTTCTGCCTGTGGTGCGCAAGGATCTGCGTGCTCTCGCGCGCTGGCTTATTTCTCCTTCCGGCCCCAGACCCGTGCTGAGCTCACAGCGCATCACTCTGGCGGCGGTTCTGGCCGGAGCGCATTCCGGATCGGTACGCATGCAGCCCAAAACTTCACGCAAGTCTGTGGTGCAGGAACGGGCGGACAAAGCTCTCGTCACGGCGGGAGGCGCGCAGAACGTTTCTGCTCCGGACTCTCTGCCGGAAGAACCAGCGGCAGGAAACAGCGCGCTCAGTATGGAGCCCGCGGTTGCGGATTCGGAGAAAAAGGAGCGCGGCTGGTTGTCTTCGTTGTTCCGTTCCCATGAAAAGAGCGGAAAGCCTCTGGATGTCGCGGGCGGCGATGCGGTAATCGGCAGCGCTGCGACGGAAGAGGCTCCCGTTCCGGAAGAGGAGTCTGTACAGCCGGAGACTTTGCCGGCAGCAGCTCAGGAGGTCGTGGAACTTTCTTCGGAACATATTCTGATGGAGGAGAGCGGCGTTCAGGAGCTCACGCAGGATAGAATCGTCCTGCCTGAAGAGGGCGACGGAACCGCGGACGACAGTCTGATCGACCTGGATCCGACGCTCATCCGGACGGAGGAGGATGAAGAGCGGAGTGCTTCGGATTCTTCCGAAGGGGAAGATGGTTCCGGCGGAGAGGAAGACGCAGCGCTCATGGAGCTCCCTCTGGACGACATGACGGAAAGGCTGAACGGTATTTCCAGCGCGCTGATCAGGGGAGATGTGCAGGCCATCCGGGGCGGAGCCAGAGCGCTTTCCGCCATTGCGGACAGATACGGCATGCATACGCTTGCCGACATGGCCCGCTGTTTCCGTGCGGCGTGGGAGGAAGGCGATGTTGAGGCCGCGGCTCAGATTGTGGAAGAAATGAGGGCTGAGATCGCCAGATTGTAACCTTTGTGAGGAGACCTGTTTTTTTATCCGCATGAGTGCTTGCAACTTTTGTTGAAAGAACTTATGTTAAAGCCATGTTTAGGCGGCATCCCGCCTCGGACAAAGAAACATAGGAGGCAATATGCCAAAGCTGCAGAAGATTATATGTGCATTGGACCTTTCCGAGCACAGCAAGACAGTGGCAGAGTACGCATGCATGCTTGCCAAGGCTATGAATGCCAGCATCGTAGCCGTTTATGCAGCTCCTACGCTGACGCAGTACACGGGCTTCCATGTCCCCCCGAACACCATCGACAGCTTTGTGGGCGAGATCGTTTCCGGTGCCGAGAAGGCCATGGCGCAGTTTGTCTCTGAAAACTTCGAAGGCGTGGAAACCAAGGCAGAGGTCGTGGTTGGTTACGCTGCCGAGGAAATCCTTGAAATCGCCGCCAAGGAAGAAGCGGATATGATCGTCATGGGTACTCACGGCCGCAAGGGCATCGACCGGATTCTGTTCGGTTCCGTGGCTGAACGTGTCGTCAAGAACTCTCATCTGCCTGTTCTTACCATTCGTCCTTCCGATAATTATACCGGCGGCGCGATGTATAAGGACTGATGCTTCTTCTCTATGATATGATCTGAAGTCGGGGGCTTTCCTTTACGGCATTGTCCGGGAAGGAAAGCCCCTTTTTGTTCGTACAAATTTCCCTTTCAGGTGAGTCTCATGAGTCTTCCCTTCACGTCTTTCAACGATGTCCGCCCGGAAGTGGCGGCTTTCGAATCCTATGAACCCGGCCTCAGCATTGCGGAAATCGCCGAACGCTACGGTCTTTCCCGGGTCATCAAGATGGCCAGCAATGAAAATCCGCTGGGCGTGTCGCCCCGCGTGCGCGATGTCATTGCTGCCTGTGCGTCCGAGGCCTTCCGCTATCCTCAGTCGGGCAATCCGAGACTGGTGAAGGCTCTGGCCGCCTTTTACGGCGTTGATGCCAAGCGTATTTTCGTGGGCAACGGCTCCGACGAGGTCATCGACCTTCTGTTCCGCGTGCGTGCCGTTCCCGGAGTGCACAATGCCGTGGTGTTCCGTCCCTGCTTCGGACTTTATCCCACGCAGGCCCGCATGGCGGGGGTGGAGCTGCGTCAGGCTCCGCTTCGTGCCGACTTCACCTTTGACTTCGACGGACTCCTGAAGCTTGTGGATGAAAACACCACGCTTGTCATCGTCACGTCGCCGGACAATCCTTCCGGTCGTATTGCGTCGCCGGAAGAACTGGAAGCCCTGGCCCGGGCGCTGCCTCCGGCCTGTCTGCTTGTCGTGGATGAAGCCTATATCGAATTTGCCGGAGAGGAACATTCTCTGCTGTCGCAGCTGGAGAGTCTGCCCAACGTGGCCCTCATGCGCACCTTTTCCAAGGTGTACGGTCTGGCCGGTCTGCGCATAGGCTATGCGATTCTGCCTCCGGCCATTGCCGACTACATGTGGAGGGTGAGACTGCCGTTTTCCCTCAACATTCTTGCCGAAGAGGCTGCCCTTGCCGCGCTTGCGGACGCGTCGTTCCGCGAGCATACCGTGGATCTTGTCAAACGCGGGCGTGAGCTTCTGACCGAAGGACTGCGCTCGATGGGCTGCGAAGTGACGCCCAGCATGTCGAACTTCATCATGTTCCGCCTGCCAGAGGGCTCGGTAACGGCACGGGAGCTGCACGGCGAGCTTCTGAAGAGGGGCATCATCATCCGGGCGCTTGGAAGCTATCATCTGCCGGAATGGCTGCGCGTGAGCGTGGGAACCGGCGAAGAAAACGAACTTTTCCTCCGCCAGGTGCGGGACATTCTTGGAGCGTGACATGACGGAAGCATCCTTCGGCGTCATTACTGTGGACGGTCCGGCAGGAGTCGGCAAAAGTACGCTCGCAAGGCGACTGGCCGCAACGCTCGGCATTGCCTACCTTGATACGGGGGCCATGTACCGCACGCTTGGCCTGCACCTCGGAGCCGAGGCGGCCGACATGGATGAGGCGCGTCTTCGCGCCAGATGCCGTGAGTATCGTTTCTCGCTGGAGACCGGCAATCCCGGGGAGTCGCCTCAGCTTTGCTGCAACGGCGAACCCATCGGGCCGGAAATCCGCACGGAGAGGGCCGGACGGCTGGCTTCGCTTGTGGCCAAGCTTCCCGTGCTGCGTGAGGAGCTGCAGCGAGCGCAGCGAGCGCTGGGAGAAAAATATTCTCTGGTGGCCGAAGGGCGCGACATGGGAACGCGGGTTTTCCCCGACGCTCCCCACAAGTTCTTTCTTGACGCCCGCCCAGAAGTGCGCGCCAGGCGTCGCTATCTGGAACTGGAAGCCCGAGGTACGCTGAACGGACTGACTCTGGAGGAAATCCTGCGCGGCATCGAGGAGCGGGACGATCAGGATCGGGGCAGGGCGGTGGATCCGCTGCGGCCTGCCGAGGATGCGGTGCTTGTGGACACCTCTGATCTGGACCTCGACGGCGTGATGCAGGTCCTGCTCGACGCGGTAAAAAGCCGTCAGGCCGAAGGCATACCGGAGAAAAAGGTTCCGATCCGCGCCCGGGCGGAAATGAAGCTTCCGGACGGCGTGCTGCAGTTCTGCAATGCGGAAGATGTTCTTGGTTTTGCCCGCGGGGAAGCGCTCTTTGCGGCGCGTGCTGCCGCGCAGCGTCATGGTGTTGAGGCGGAGGTTCGGGTCGACTGCAGCCTGGAGAACGGCGTTTTCACCGCTGAGGCGGACACGGCCCCGGGATCTTCGGCGGGGAAGATCGTCCTTGCCTGCGTGCAGGCCGCGGTTTCCGGTGTGGCGGACAGCCTCGGGCTGCGGGAAGCCGATGTGCATCTGGTTCTGCCGGAGTGCGTTCCCGGCGCCTGAACGGCGCACGGATGCTCCGCCTTCGTATATTCCATGGAAATGACATCTGCCGGAAGAAAGGGGACAGGCATGGAACGGGAAGTGGTTCGTACCGGTGGCAAGATCAATCTTTTTCTTTTCCTTACGGGAGTGCTTCCCAACGGCTACCATGAACTGTACAGCCTGTTCCTTCCGCTGCCGGAACCGGCGGACACGCTGATCTTTTCTCCGGCCGGACGTGAGTCGGGGCTTACGGTTCGCTGCACGACAGAGGGAATTGATCCCAACCGCAATACGCTGACCCGTGCCTATGAGCTTTACGCCGAAGCCTGCGGTTTTGCGCATGCCGTGGATGTGGAACTCATCAAGGGCATTCCTCACGGAGCAGGACTCGGCGGCGGCAGCGCCGACGGCGCACAGATGCTTCTCTGGCTGCAGCGCCATGCTCCCCGGCCGCTTTCCGAAGAAGAACTGACGGCCGTTGCCGTTCGTGTCGGCGCGGATGTTCCGTTTTTTCTTCGGAATCGTCCCTGCATCGCGGAGGGCATAGGGGAAAGGCTCACGGAAGTGGAAAGCGGCGTGAAGGGGTTCAGCTGCCTGTTGCTCTGTCCGCCCGTGCAGGTGAACACGGCGTGGGCCTATGCGGCGTGGGATAGAGAAAGGGCGTCATTTTCCTTGACAGAGAAAACGAAGGCAGATAAAAATAACCGTTCAAGTTGCCAGTCATTCTATGGCATGAACGATTTTGAGCCTGTGGTTTTCGCGGCTTATCCTCTTTTGTCGTCCCTGAAAGGGAGGCTCGTGGAGGAGGGCGCCGACATCGCAGGCATGAGCGGAAGCGGTTCGACACTGTTCGGGCTTTTTCGTGACTCGGCAAGGGCGGCGCAGGCTGCCTCGGTGTTGAGACGGGAAAAATCCGCCGAAGTGTTCGGCCCTTTCGTTTTTTGAGTCGTCATGTCCGACTGGGTCCGGTGGGGTGTCGCCAAGCGGTAAGGCAGCGGGTTTTGGGTCCGCTATTCGCAGGTTCGAATCCTGCCGCCCCAGCCATTTGTCGTTGTGTTCCGGCTTCGCCTGCTGGCGGCGCCGCCCCTGTATCTCTGGATACTTTACTCAGGAAAGCATACTCCCATGTACGGCGACCTTAAAATTCTCACGGGTACGGCCAATCCTCAGCTGGCCATGGATATCTGCGATCATCTCGGCTGTTCCCTGACGCCGGCGCTCTGCACTACGTTCAGCGATGGAGAGCTGCGTGTGGAAATCGGTGCCAGCGTGCGCGGACATGATGTGTTCGTCATTCAGTCCACCTGTGCTCCGGCCAACAAGTCCCTTATGGAACTGTGCCTCATCCTCGATGCGCTCAAGCGCGCCAGTGCCGGCCGCATCACGGCCGTCATTCCCTATTTCGGCTATGCCCGTCAGGACCGCAAGGTCAGCCCCCGCGCTCCCATCAGCGCCAAGCTCGTTTCCGATTTCCTCACCGTGGCCGGAGCTCAGCGCATCGTTACGGTGGACCTCCATGCCGGTCAGATTCAGGGCTTCTTCAACTGCCCCGTCGACAACCTGTACGCCCGCCCCGTGCTGCTGAAGAAGCTCAGCGCGCTTTCCGGTGACATCGTCATGGTTTCTCCCGACGCCGGCGGTGTGGAACGCGCCCGTTCCTTTGCCAAGAAGATGGATGCCAGCCTTGCCGTCATCGACAAGCGTCGTGATCGTCCCAACCAGGTTGCCGAAATGCACATCGTCGGCGACGTGGCCGGAAAGACCGCCGTGCTCGTGGACGACATGATCGATACCGCAGGCACCATCTGCACGGCCGCCAACATTCTCATGGAAGGCGGCGCCAAGGAAGTTTATGCATGCGCCACGCATGCCGTTCTTTCCGGTCCTGCCTGCGAACGCCTCAATGACTCCCCCTTCAAGGAAGTCATCGTGACCGATACCATTCCGCTCGGCGAACATGCCGCCCAGTGTGAAAAGCTCCGCGTGGCTTCCATCGCCGGAGTTCTGGCCAAGAGTATCCGCAATATTCACGACGGTTCTTCTGTTAGCGCCCTGTTCTGATCAGGGTTTTGAAGACGATATATCGTGCCGCGCCCCGTTCGACGGGAGACGGCCAATAAGGAGAAAGCATCATGTCCGAACTGAAAACTCTTTCTGTGAAGAAGCGTACCGCTTTCGGCAAAGGCGCCAACCGCCGCCTGCGCACCGAAGCTCTGGTGCCCGGTGTGTACTACACTGCCGACGGCCAGAATATCGCCGTTCAGATGGCTGAACTGCCCCTCAGCAAGATCTACGAACAGGTTGGTCGTACCAACGTCTTCCAGCTCGAGATCGAAGATGAAAACGGCGCCAAGACCCTGCATCCCGTGTTCGTGTGGGACGCTCAGTACTCCCCTGTGAAGAACACCTTCACCCATGTCGACTTCTTCGGCGTGGATCTTGACAAGGAAATCAAGGTCAAGGTGCAGGTGGAATACGTCGGCACTCCCAAGGGCGTGAAGATGGGCGGCACCATGGAAACCTACCGCGACGAAGTGGTTCTTTCCGCCAAGCCCGCCGATATGCCCCGCAAGGTCAGCCTCGATGTGACCGGTATGGAAATCAACCAGTCCATCCGTGTTTCCAACATGCCTCTCCCCGAAGGCGTGAAGGCCGTGTTCAAGTCCGACTTCACCATGGTCTCCGTCTTCATGGAAGGCGCCGAGGAAGCCCCCGCCGAATAATCGGCGAGTGCCTTTCCTGAAATTCCGGGCCGGGACAGTTTTCTGCCCCGGCCTTTTTGCATGAAGAGAACGGCATGACGTCCAATTCTTCTCAGAGTTCTTCCATCACGGTGCTCGGCATCGATCCCGGTTCCAACGTGACGGGCTGGGGCATCGTGCGCGAATGTTCCGGCAGACTGGAGCTGGTGGCCAACGGGGTTCTGCGCGTTAAGGGTGATTCCTTTTCCGACCGGCTTTCCTTCATCTATCACGGCCTTCATGACATTATCGAAACGTACAGGCCGGACGAAGCGGGGGTGGAGCAGGTGTTCACGGCCAAGAACATCATGTCCGCCATCAAGCTCGCGCAGGCCCGCGGCGCAGCCGTGGCGGCATGCGCTTCGTTTCGTCTGCCCGTTCAGGACTATGAGCCGACGCTGGTGAAGAAAACGCTCGCCGGTACGGGTAGGGCGGAAAAGGAACAGGTCGCCTTCATGGTGGCAAGGCTCCTGGGCAGAACGCATATCGACGGGCCGCTGGATACGACCGATGCCCTGGCCATTGCCGTCTGTCATCTTACGCTCCGCCGTTTCCGCAGACTGGAAAAGATGGTCTGAGTCTGTTTTATCCGGAAGTGTGGAGGGAGGATCCAGGCTGGCGCAGCCAGGAATGCAGCTCGGCAGAAGGCGACTGGGGGATCGGTCTGCGTTTCTCTTGACTGTCGAGAAAGGCGGTCTGTATGAGAAGAGAAGCTTCTTTGGGGAGCGGGGATGATCGCGGAAGATTCGGCCTTCAGCGGCTCACCTGATCAGAAACTGACGGGAGTTCTCCGGTCAGGGAAAATTTTTACACACACCCCCCTTGAGCCGAAGTTCAGCTCAGGCCTGTGAAGCGGCAGTATGCTTTTTTTTACGAGGCTGAAGGCTCTTTTTTCGGAAAGGAGTTTTTTTTGAGGAAGTCGAGGCTGCTCCCGACTGCTTTGATTTTTGCAGACTGCTTGTTTTCAGACGAAAGCGTGGGAAATCGGTGCGACAGTAAGTTTTTCATCCGTAAAAAAACAGCGCCGCAGGCAGATGTTCAAAAAATTTTCAAAAAACGGTTGTCAGAGCCGGAAGAATGTTCAAAAAAAAATACGTTTTCAGATAGTTTTCAGGAATGACTATTGATAGTAAAAAAATATAATATATTGTTTTTATTTGATAAAAATATCATCTTTGAAATTTGGCATGAAAATTGCATATTACTTTGTACATTCCTTTGAAATACTCATCAACACCTCCTGCCCGTCGGCTTCCCTCTCCGGCGGGCTTTTTTTGTACCTGCGGACTTGTCAACCGGAAAAAATACGGGCAAACTGCGCGCAAACCTTTGGGAGGATATATTATGAGTCTTTGTCCCTGTGGCTCCGGCCTTGAGCTGGACGCCTGCTGCGGCCAGTATATTGACGGAAAGGCCAAGGCTCCCACTGCCGAAGCCCTTATGCGTTCCCGTTATACCGCTCACTGCCTGGGCAAGTATCAGTACCTGACCGATACCACCCATCCTCAGTTCCGCGAGGATGCCTCCGCCGACGAGATCAAGGAATGGTCGTCGCTGATGACCTGGGAAGGTCTTGATATCATCGAGACCGTGGAAGGCGGCGAGAATGATACCACCGGCGAAGTGAAGTTCTGCGCTCACTACAGCGTGCAGAACGTTCCGCAGGAACTGCGCGAGGATGCTTTCTTCCGTAAGGAAGGCGACGAGTGGTTCTACGTGGAAGGCAATGTGTACGCCAAGCAGCCCGTGCGTCGTGAAGCCCCCAAGATCGGCCGCAACGATCCCTGCCCCTGCGGAAGCGGAAAGAAGTATAAGAAGTGCTGCATGCCCCGCTAGGAGCATGCTTTCGGAAGCGTTGATCCGGCAGCCATCTGCTGCCGGATGCTCTTCCGGCTTCTGACGACGGTATCCGTCGTTTTCAGGGAAAAAGACTTGCGTCCGGTCGGAAAAACTTGTACAAGGCTTTTTCGGCAGTTCGCCGGTACCGACGCTTCGGGACCTCCTGAAATGTTTTGCGAGCCGGGCAAAAAGAATAGCCGACGGGGCTTGTCATTTCTGTTTATTTATGGCAGGCTCCCTGAACAGAAGGAACGTCATTCTTTTTTCCTTTTTGTATGTATGTGAGTCTGCGCCTCGCAACGCAGACAATTTCCCCACAGTCCCAACATGTCCAAGGAGGACGCGCATGGCTGAAGTTTCTTTCCAGGGAAAGACCTTTGAAGTGGACGAAGACGGCTTCCTGCTTCGCTTCGAAGACTGGTGCCCTGAATGGCTGGAATTCGTGAAGGAATCCGAAGGTATTCCGGAACTGACCGCCGATCATCATAAGGTTATCGATTTCCTGCAGGACTACTACAAGAAGAATGGTATCGCTCCCATGGTGCGTATCATGTCCAAGAACACCGGCTACAAGCTGAAGGAAATCTACGAACTGTTCCCCTCCGGCCCCGGTAAGGGCGCCTGCAAGATGGCTGGTCTGCCCAAGCCCACCGGCTGCGTGTAAGCCATTTTTGTGCGAACACCGCCCGTTCAGGCGACGTTTAGAAAGGCGAAAGAGTTTTCTCTTTCGCCTTTTTCTACTTGCCTGCCAGATGGACCTTTGATAGATATAAGACATCCGAGTTGGCTATAACATTTTTAATTTGTATGGAGGATTCCATGAAAATGTTTCGTAACGCCATGTTTACGGCGGCTCTGGTGATGGGGATTGCCTCTGTTGCCCAGGCCGCTGATCTTGTCCGCAAGGTCGACAGCTTCGACCTGCTGGCCGATCAGTCCGGCTCCATGATGATGCAGGCTCCTGACCTGAAGATGACCAAAGCTGCCGCCGCCAAGCAGGTGCTCGCTGCTGTGAACGAAGCCATTCCGAACCTCGGTTACAAGGCTTCCCTGCATACCGTTGCTCCTGCTTCCAAGGTCGTTGCCTATGGCGATTGGGATCGCTCCGCCATGAGTGAAGGCATTGCCTCTCTTCCTGAAGAAGGCACCGTCTTCGGCCGTATGACCCCGATGGGCGACGGTCTTGCCATCAACTCCGCCGACTATGCCACCATGGCTCGTCCTACCGCTGTTGTTCTCGCTTCCGACGGCGCCAACAACCTCGGTATTGATCCTGTTGCCGAAGCTGCCGCCATCTATCAGGCTCAGCCCGGCATCTGCTTCCACATCATTTCCTTTGCCGACACCGACAAGGGCCAGGCTGTGCTCGACAAGATCGCCGCTCTGAATTCCTGCTCCGTGTCCGTGAAGGGCGCCGACCTCATGGCCGACCAGAATGCTCTGAATCAGTTTGTTGCCGACGTGTTCTACACCACCGGCGCCGCTGAGGAAGCTCTTGTGCTGCACGGCGTGAACTTCGCCTTCGACTCCTATGCTCTCGACGCCAAGGCTCATGGCATTCTTGACGAAGCCGCCGTTGTTCTCAAGGAAAAGAACGTGCATGTGACCCTTGAAGGCTGGACCGACTCCGTTGGTACCGACGCCTACAACAAGGTTCTTTCTCAGAATCGCGCCAATGCCGTTAAGAACTACCTCGTGGAGCAGGGGGTGCCCGCTTCCAAGCTGACCGCCGTCGGCATGGGCAAGTCCTTCAAGTACGACAACGCTACGGAAGAAGGCCGCTACCTGAACCGTCGCGTGGAGTTCATTTTCAACTAATCGCTGAATAAGCATGATGAAAGGCCCGGCCATGCCGCCGGGCCTTTTTCAATCCGGAGTCCTATTGATGTTTCGCAAATGTTGGATGGGTGTGGTTTTCTGCGGCCTTCTTCTTGCTGCTCCCTGCAGTTCGTATGCCGTGAACGAATCCAAGATTCAGGCCGATCTGGATACCTTCGTCCATCAGTATGTCAACAAGGCCAACAAGCGCATGACCGTCAACCGTGCGCGTCCTCAGATCGTCAAGCGCGGTTCCAAGTACATTGCCACGTTTACGGAAATTGATCTGGAGAGTGTGCAGGCTCAGATGCGTAAGAGCAACAGCAAGCATTTCGACTATGTGGCTACTCTCCGCTACGAGGAACTCACCTTTGAAAGTGAGGGCAAGACTCGCAAGGAAGCCGCCAATGGTGAATATCGCTGCGTGAAGGTGCGCAAGCTTACCGAACTTCCCCGTTATGTGAAGGGTAAGTGGGAAAACTGATCCCGTTTCGGGAAAGAAGCCCCCTGCAAAGGGGGCTTTTTCATTTAATGGTCTAAGAGATTCCCGCTTCCGGGGAATTCATGTTTCAGACTGGTGTACCCGGGTCAGACGAGGAGGACGGGGAAGGGCAAGCGCGTTCCGGCGTACCCATTCCGCAAGAGTGCTTGAAGAGGGAGAGCTCGGAAAGAGACTCGCATATAAGGGGCGTCGCATTCTGTTTCCCTTACCGGTCACGCAGGCTGCGGAAACAGGCGGCCGTTGATGTATATGAAAAACGATGCCGCCCATCCTGGTTCAGGAGGGGCGGCATTTTCAGAGATACGGCGGATTTCTCTTTTCGCCGTAAAGATCTGAGTGGTGCTTTTACACCTTCATATAGGCAAAGCCGGAGTTCTGCAGCTGCACGAGATCGAGCGTGGCGGAAGGCACAACTTCCACAAAGGACCAGAGCATGTCCTTTTCCACATGATACGAATTCATGGCACACTGACCCACATGAATTTTAAGGCCGTTGGCCACGGCTTCCTGAGCCTTGCCCAGAAGTTCGCTGTTTTCCTTCACGAGCTGCTGCACGGCAGGACCGTTCACAACCATGACGAGTTTGAAGGTTTCCACCTCTTCCAGAGCCACGAAGCCGGCTTTTGCGGCAATGTCCACAGGCGAGATCTTGTGGCGCTTGAGCAGCGCTTCCTTCTTGTAGTTGGCGGCCTGGCTGAAGGCCAGCTTGAACACGTTGGGATCGTTGGTGTTCACATGAATGACGAGATCAAACTTCATGATATTCTCCTTAAGCCGAAGATGTTTCAACCCGCACTCGGCGTTCTGCGCTGAATGTCATGCCGCCCCGTGTCGGAAAGTGCAGCACCCTGTTGCGCAAAGGAACACTGGAAAAGGATTTCATCAGAGCTGCCTTATGTCAATTCATTTTTTCCGGCAGTGGCTGGTTGAACGTGGCAGCGATCGGGTTCGGATAGTCCGACTATGCTTGATGAGGCATTCATGGAAAACTTTCCCCGCCAGAGCGACCATTTTTTGTCGGAGGGGGGGGCGGCATGGTTCTGCGGGGAGGCTTTCATGGCGGTTAGGAGCAAGAAGACTGACTGAAGAGTCTGACGTTGCCGGAAAACCTCTGAAAGCGTCCGTAAAAGTACCCGGTCTGCATGAGGTTTCCCGGGAATGAAGAAAGCCCCGATCCTGGGGATCAGGGCTTTCTGTAGCGTCTTTTCAGAAGACGAACGAAGACTACTTCAGCTTGGAGAGCAGTTCTTCACGGATGGCATCAATGGTGCCGCTGCCGTCGAGAGTAATGTAGACGGTTTCGCCCTTGGCGGCGAGATCCTTGAAGTAATGGGCAGCAGCCAGCGTGCCGTTCTTTTCGTCATAGTAGATGTCATGGCGCTTGTTGATGGCGGCCTCGTCCTGGTCGTCGGCGCGGGTCTTCAGAGCGCCGCCGCAAACACGGCAGACATCGCCGTTGGGCTTGATGGCGTCGATGAAGATGTTGTTGGGATGATTGTTGTTGTTCACGCAGAGGCGGCGTCCCATGATGCGCTCGCGGGCAACCTTGCGGGGCAGAAGAATTTCCACCACATAGTCGAGCTTCATGTTTTCAGACTTGAGAGCTTCGTCAAGCTTGCGGGCCTGTTCCATGTTGCGGGGGAAGCCGTCCAGCAGCCAGCCCTTGTCGCCCTGTCCCTTGAGGATATCCAGCACCATGGGAATGGTGATTTCGTCCGGAACGAGTTCGCCCTTGTCGATATAGGCCTTGGCCTGCTTGCCCAGTTCAGTGCCGTTTCCGATGTGCTGACGGAAGACGGCGCCGGATTCGATGTGCTGAATGCCGTACTTTTCCATAAGAAGAGCACCCTGCGTGCCCTTGCCGCTGCCGTTGGGGCCAAAAATCAGAATATTCATCAGAATCCTCTGGCGCTTTTGCGCATGAACGCCCGTGGGTGTTCCCCGGGCTTTCTGTGTACATGTCCGGGACATGCACACGGGGCGGAGCATAATGATATCCGCCCCTTTTGTTACTCTTTCTCGTCGCAGCATCCGAATGCTGCGTCTGCCCATCCATGCCGCCTGCGGCGGCGTCCTTCCTTCGGAAAGGGAGGAAAATATCAGCTTCTTGCTCCCGGCGGAAGCTCGCTCTCCTCTACGATAAGAGCGCGACCTTCATGAAAAATGTCCCGGGCCCGCAACTTGTAGTCGTTCAGATAACGGAAGCCTTCCTTCGCAAAGGCATCGTGCGAGGCGTCGCGGCTTATGCCGGGGCAGTCTTCACGGGACATGCGGAAACTCAGCTCATCCACCAGATTGCCGCGGAAGAAAGGCCATGCCCGGCATACGGAAGGACGTGCCGGATGGATGGCGCATCCTCTTCCTGCCTTGAAGAACAGACAGAAACCGTCTTCACCGCATTTCAGCGTGGGCTTGCCGCCGATGTTTTCCGTATAGCGAGCAAGCACTTCTTCCGCCGGAAGACCGAAGTGGGCGCACAGGCGCGGCAGATCCCGGGGGCCTACGACGATGCCTCCACGGCCTTCGCAGCACTTGCCGCAGCGCGTGCACGAAAAGGTTTCCGTCTTGTCGGTGAAGAGTGCGGCGTGGACGGTCTGAAGACAGCGATCCTCCACGACCTTTACACCGGCATCGGCCATGAGATGTCCGGCCTCAGGACTGCGTATGCCTTCCTGCATCCAGAATATGGCAGGCAGACGGGGCAGCGCAAGCGTTTCGCGGGCATGGGCCTCGCAGTACTGCGGAGCTCGGAAAAGACAGATGATGTCGGGATGAAAGTTTTTCTCGGGAAGCTCGGCAATGCTGTGCACGGTGGGAATGCCCCACGCCTGGCGACGGACGGGATGCACGGGCTGAATGTTGTATCCGGCGTTGAGCAGGTATCGGCCTACATGATCAACCGGGGAGCCGGGGGTATCCTTGGCTCCGATGATGGCAATGTTTTCGGCGCGGGCCAGCATGGCACGCATATCGTCGAACAGCATGGAGTCTCCGCTGAAAAGGCATTGGTCACAAAGTATACATATTCTATCCCGCACCCGTGCCATTGGCAATGGTCTTCCGAACGAAAAAGAGAGGGAAAGTCCGCCCGGCAATAAAAAAGATCCCGGCGGATGACCGACGGGATCCCGTGTCTTTGAGGAGAAGGTGTTTCAGGCAGTCTGCTCCGTTCTCTGCAGGGAGCGGCGGTGACGCCGTCTGTGCATGTGGCGGACGATGCAGGAAAGAGAGAAGTTGATGATGAAGTAAATGAGAGCCGCAAAGCCGAAAATGGCGGCGACCTGTTCAATGCCCACGGTCTGTCCCGTGTATCGCGGCAGCAGGGCGAGGGCGTTTCTGGATCGGAACATGAGTTCCGCCACGGCTACCATGGAGAGGAAAGAGGTATCCTTGACCACGGTAATGACCTGGCTGAGCAGGGTGGGCACGATGTTCTGAAAGCACTGCGGAAGAATGATGTAGACCAGAGTCTGCACAAAGTTGAAGCCCTGGGACGAGGCGGCTTCGAATTGTCCTTTGGGAATGGAATTCAGGCCGCCGCGGATGATTTCCGCAATGGTGGCAGAGGTGAAGAGAACGAAGGCGAAGGAACAGCGCAGAAAGGCCGTGGGCAGAGGAGCGTACACATAGCAGATGAGTACCCACATGAGGTTGGGGGTATTGCGGAATATTTCGATGTAGGCTCCTGCCAGTTTGCCGAGAATGAACCTGTCATAGCTTCTCAGAAGCGCCAGCACAAGCCCGAATACGATGCTGCACGCAACGATGACGACGGACAGCTCTATGACGAGCAGGGCACCGCCGAGAAGATAGGTGAGTATTTCGGGCGTAAAGGTACGGGTAATGACCTCGATCACGACAGTTTTTCCTCGAGTTTTTTCAGTTCCTGTTCGGCATGGCGATCCTTCTTCTTCAGGCGTTCTTCATAGCGGCGGCCCCAGGTGGAGAGGGGAAAGCAGAGAAGGAAGTACAGTACGCCGCATACCAGAAAGGGCGGGCCGTAGATGCTGGCGCCGCTCGTGGCCCAGTCGTTGGTCCTGTTCATGAGGTCCGTGCCGCCTATGAGTGCGATGACGGAGGTGTTCTTGATGAGATTGACCATCTGGTTGACCAGCGGGGGCAGTATGATTTTCACCGTCTGAGGCAGAATGACCCAGCGCATGGTCTGCACATAGGTGAAGCCCTGCGAGTTGGCGGCTTCGGCCTGGCCTCGGGGAATGGACTGAATGCCTGCGCGTACCACTTCGGCGATGTAGGCTCCATGATAAATGCCGACAGCGAAAATACCCACGCTTACCTGTCCCATCATCACGCCGATATAGGGAAGGGCGAGATAGAAGACATAGGCCTGAAGAACCAGAGGAGTGTTCTGAATGGCCTCAACGTAGGCGCGAGCAATGGTTCTGGGCAGACAGTAGTGGGAGGTCGACATGACGCCGAAAATCACGCCGAGCCCCAGAGCCAGGGCCAGCGCGGCGATGGAGACCATGACGGTTACGCCGAAGGCCTGGAGAAACAGAGTCCAGTCCGCCAGAAAAACAAGCCAGCATTCAGGGGACAGTATTTGTTCGATCACGATTCAACCTGTTGTTGTCAGGCGGGGCGCGTCAGCGCCCCGGCCGAGCCCATTTTTTGAAGGAGGGAGTCACGCCGTTGTCGGAGATGATTTTGTCGATGGTACCGTCACCAAGCCAGCCGGTGATCTTTTCTTCCACAAAGGAAGCCAGTCCCTTGTTGGAAAGCTTGGTGGCCACACCGTATTCCTGAGGAGCAAAGCGCACGCTGGTGAGGATTTCCGTGCTCGGATCCAGATAGCCGGACAGAATGGAGCCGTCCACGCAGAAGGCCTGAACCTGACCGGCATCAAGCGCGGCCTTGATGGAAGGATAGTCGGGGAAGGTCTGGATATTGTCGGTGTCCGTCAGGGTGACGCCGTTTTCTCCGGCGGCCTTGATGAGAGCATCCTTGGAGGTGGAGCCTTCGGCTACGCCGATGAGCTTGTTCTTCAGATCTGCATAACCGGCAATGCCGGAGTTCTTCTTGACCAGAAGAGAAACGGCATCGGTATAGTAGGAAGTGGAGAAGTTCCAGATCTGCTTGCGTTCTTCCGTGATGGTGAAGGTGGCGAGCACCATGTCGATGTCGCCGGTATCCAGAAGCTGACCGCGGGTTTTTGCCGTCACGGCCGTGAAGCGGACATCGTCAGCATCAAGCCCCATGGCTTCGGCCAGTTTCTTGGCAATATCGACTTCCAGACCGGCATAGTTTCCGGAAAGGTCCTGCATGCTGAATCCGGGAACGTCGGATTTGACGCCTACACGCAGCTCTCCGCGTTTGACTATGGCCTGAACGTCGTCGGGAAGAGTGGCCGCAGAGGCACTTGCGGATATGGTCAGAGCGGCAATGGCGGACAGCAGAAGGGCGCCCATGCGGTGTAGCTTTTTCATAGTGTCTGTCTCCTTGTTGGGTCGGATGGCGTTGGCGTTCTTTGCCTTGTCTGAGAATCCGCATGCATGAGGACGAAGCGGAATCGCCTGTCGTCCGTCGGCAGCGGACAGAAAAAGCGTTTTTCCGGCAGAAGAAGCCTGCAGATCTTCCTCTGCCGGGAAATCGCTTTTGTACAAAGATTATCAGTGAAGAATCTTTCCGAGGAACTGCTGGGTGCGTTCGTGCGTAGGATTGACGAAGAAGTGCTCCGGCGTTCCTTCTTCGAGAATGGTGCCGTCGTCCATGAAGATGACACGGTCGGCAACTTCCCGGGCAAAACCCATTTCATGGGTAACGATGACCATGGTGATGTTTTCTTCCGCCAGCTTGACCATGACGTTCAGCACTTCCTGAACGGTTTCAGGATCAAGAGCGGAGGTCGGTTCGTCGAAGAGAATGATCTTTGTCTGGCTGCAGAGCGCCCGGGCTATGGCCACACGCTGCTGCTGACCGCCGGAAAGCGTGGCGGGATAGGCATAGGCCTTTTCTTCCAGTCCGACCACGGCAAGATAATGGCGTGCCAGTTCCTGAGCTTCTTTTCTGCTTTTTCCGAACAGCTTGACGGGGGCGAGGGTAAGATTGCCCATAACCGTCAGGTGCGGATACAGGTTGAACTGCTGGAAAACCATGGAAGAGGTGCTTCGTACCAGAGAAATGCGGTTTTTCTTGGTCAGTTCCACGTTGTCGACGAAAACCTGACCGGAGGTGGGCATTTCAAGGCCGTTCATGCAGCGCACGGTGGTGGACTTTCCGGACCCGGAAGGTCCTATGATGACGAGCTTTTCCCCTTCATGCACATCGAGATTGACGCCCTTGAGCACTTCATGGTTACCGAAGGATTTATGAACATTGGAGAGCCTGATCACGTTTTTCTCCCACACGGTGACGTTTCCCATGCACCGGATTGTATTTTACTGTTTTGTTTGGAATTTTCATGTCAAAATTGACAATAATGTAAAAATTTACCAGTGGCAGATAGTTTTGTCAATATTGTTCACAAGTATCTACTTTTCTTTGGAGGAAAAGCGATATTCATGAAAAATCATGTAATTTTATGCGGTATTACAGTGTTTTTGAAGGTATAATGTTTTTTCATTTTTGAATAACTGGAAATGGTTTCAGAGAAAGATAGCGATGATTTTCTTGAGAAAAAATTTATTATTTCAACGTATTTTGTGATTTTAGAAAAAAATTTAAAAAGGATGAGGATTTTTTCAAAAAATTAAAAGCGGAATATTGCACGTCGGTCATTGACAAAAAAAGCAACGTATCTGATCGGAAAGGGGGGAAGGAGGCCTACCGGAAGGCAACGGCGTACCTGGCAGACTGAAAGGAGTGGGCTGTCCCACGTAAGGTCGGAGTGACTGTGAGAAAGGCGGAACATGCCGGGAAGGCTCCCTCTTCCCGGGAACATCAAAATGTTTCCTTCGAGGATAGTCTGCTCTGGCCAGAACGGCAGTCTCTTTGACGGCGGTCCTGCGGAAAGAGTTCTGTGCTGCTGTTCAGACTCTTTCCGCCTCTGCGCTGCAATTCAGGTCATCCCCGTTTCTGGTATGCCGGATATGCTGTCGGCAGGGGGGACGTGCATGCGGAATCCATCATGCAGGTGCGGGACAGAAGAGCGTGCAGAACTGACGAAAGGTGCTGAGCTGCCCATCCCTTAGTCTGTCCGCGCAGAAAATGCATTTCGACACGAGCAGGGACGGTGTCCTCGTGAAAAAGGAAGCCTGCTGACAGTCCTTCGCAGGATCCGTCAGAACCGGTCTTTCCATGGGGATTGCGGCTACTGCTTGCTTATATTGAATTTTTTTATCTTCATATACAGCGTGCTTCGTGCAACGCCAAGATCGAGTGCCGTTTGACGAATGTTCCAGTGATGGCTTTTTAATGTAGCCTGGATGAGTTCTTTTTCCTTGTTGTACAGTCGGCCAAAGTGTCCTGGCTCTTCAGGCGAATGGGAGGAGATGTGCAGGGGAATGTCTGCTATACTTATCCTGTTGCTTTCGGTTGTGGAGACGGCATACTCAATGCAGTTTTCCAGCTCTCTGACATTTCCCGGCCATGAGTAGCTCTTGAAAAGATCAATGACTCTCGGATCGAACCCTTCAATATGTCTGTTCATGCTCCGTGAGAATTTTGCCAGAAACGTATTCGCCAGTATGACGACATCGTTTTCTCTTTCCGAAAGGCTCGGAATATGGAGCGAAAGGGCATTTAATCTGTAGTATAAGTCTTTTCTGAAAGTGTTTCTTTCTACGGCCTCCTGCAGATTCCTGTTGGTTGCCGCTATGACCCGTACATCGACGTAAGTGGACTTTTTTCCGCCGACCCGGGAGACCTCACCGTTCTGAAGAAGTCTGAGCAGGTTCACCTGTGCCTCAAGGGGCATTTCTCCTATTTCGTCCAGAAAAATGGTGCCGCCGTCTGCGAGTTCGAACTTGCCCGGTTTTCCCTGTCGCATGGCGCCGGTGAAGGCGCCTTCGCTATAGCCGAACAGTTCCGCCTGCACGAGATCCCGGGGAATGGCGCCGCAGTTCACCACGATGAACGGAGCGCCTCTTCGTGAACTGGCATTATGGATGGAATGGGCAAAAAGTTCCTTGCCGGTACCGGACTCTCCGAGAATGAGGGTGGTGATATCGCTCTGAGCGGCGTTCTTTCCCATACGAATCGCGGCCTGAATGGCTTCGGAGTTTCCGAGGATATGATCAAAGGTATACACGGCCTTCGCGCCCGTATTGCGTACAGAGCAGTCCCGAGCCTGGGTGACCTCCTGAAGCGTGAGGACTCCGCCCCGCCCGGGAATGGGCGAGAAGGAAAGCAGGCATGGAATGTTCTGGATGCCGTTCAGGAAGGTCACCTCGCGATGCTGGAAGGGAGTGTTTTGCGTGAGCTCGGAAAAGATGTTGTCCTTCATGTGAATGATTCTGCGGAAATTCTGTCCTTCCGGCGGACTGGTGAGGCGAAGAATGAAGCAGGCCTTCCTGTTGATGGATTTTATGACGCCGTCGGCATTCAACACCACGACGCCTTCATCCAGCGTGTCCATGATGGCGAGCTGTTCGCTGAGCAGATTGCTGAGAAATATCTGTTCCGTGATGGAATGAGCGATGGCCTCCACAAGTCCGCTGGTCTGATAGAAGTGATGACTTTCGCAGGGGATGGAGATGTTGAATACGCCGATGATGCTGCCCCGGTCGTCGTAGACGGGCGCGGCGGAACAGTACCAGTCGTGTTCCTCAAGGCTGTAGTGCTCCGCGCCCACAAGCTCTATGGGACCGCCGGAGGCCAGGCATGTGCCGATGCCGTTGGTTCCGCAGATTTCTTCGGAGAGGATGTCGCCCACGACATGGGAGGGGGCGATGTTGTGTCTGTTCTGATAACAGGAGTAGAGCACAACGCCGTTCTTGTCTGCCAGCGTGATGGTGCCGTTCAGCATATCGATGGACTTGAACAGCTTGCTCATGATGGTGGAGGCGCTGTTGATGAACTCTCTGTTTTTTTCAAGCACCTCTTCCAGGTGAGGAACGAAGGCCCGCTTTTTGTGATAGGGGTCGACCTGATACTGCCTGGAGCGAATCCATGATTGAAGAATTTCCTGCGGAATGACGGAAGTATCCACCTCTTCGCCATTCTGGAAAGCTTCCCACTGTTTTTTATGACATTTTTGTCAATAAACGTTGGCAGAAGATATTTTTTCATGAAGGTTCTTCCCCCGATGGCTGAGGTCGACCAGTCAAAACAGCGTGATACTCTTGAATGCGGCTTTGGAAAAAGATTGTTGCCGCCACCGTAATGAAAAGTGTGTATGAGATCAATACATGTTTTTGCTTTTTCGCCATGTTTTTTGAGATAAATGCAAATATATGGTGAATTTTATTATAACTATCAAATTTTATTTATTTTTTGAAAAAATAAGTGTGGCTTTGAACGGCAGATGCAAAAAAAAGAGTCCAGTTTTTGAAATAAAAATGTATGATAATCGTACATGTATGATCGTACATGTACGATAGCCAGTCAGGCATCTGAAAGAAAATGTCCGAAAAATCGGGGTGGAAGTGTCGAAAGCCCGGTCAATTTCTTCCGAATGTGCAGAAAATAATTTTTGGCATATTTTTTGCAAAAAAGTAAACTAACGTTCATGGTCGCAGTTTTCCGATCGGAGGGTCGGAAGAGATGCGATGTCGTCTTTGTTCTGCTCACTTGAAACTCAGAAGCAGAGTGAGCGAAATCTGCCGTTCACAGGCTGCCGGCTTGTGCGGATGTACGAGGAAAGCATGATTTCACGAGAAACTTTGAAACCAGTCGCCGCCATACTGGCGATAGGACTGGCGATCTTCCAGATCTATTTCACTGCCGGCTTCGGAGTGATGGACTCTCAGATGCTGCGTGTCATTCACCTGGGCACGGTGCTTACTCTGGTGTTCCTGTATTTCCCTCCAATAAAGCTGGCGGAAGGGGAGAAGGAGAACCCCCTGTGGCTTCTTCTCGACCTGCTGCTCATCTGCGGCGCGTTCTGGTCGGCATACTTCCTTGTTTCCGATATCACCTATTATCTCGAGCGCATCCGCTATATTGATCCCGTGACGGATATGGAAGCCGTGGCTTCCACCGTTGCCGTGCTTCTGGTGCTTGAAGCCACACAGCGCGTGGCAGGTCTTCCGCTGGTCATCGTTTCCGGCTGTTTTCTGGCCTACGGCATGTGGGGACAGTATCTTCCCGGCATCCTGCGGCACGACGGCGTTTCCTACAAGATGCTCTGCGAACAGCTCTATCTTGTGACGGAAGGTCTCTACGGCATTCCTCTTGCCGTTTCCTCCACCATGATCTTCGCCTTCGTCATGTTCGGCTGCTTCCTGCAGAACGCGGGCCTCGGTCAGGTCTTTCTTGATCTGGCATGCGTGGCCACCCGTCGTGCCAAGGGCGGTCCCGCCAAGGTGTCCATTTTTGCTTCCGCCCTGTTCGGCTCCATATCCGGTTCGGCCGTGGCCAACGTGTACAGCACCGGCACCTTCACCATCCCGCTCATGAAGAGAGTGGGATATTCGCCTTCCTTCGCCGGCGCCGTGGAAGCGGTATCATCCACTGGTGGACAGCTCATGCCTCCCGTCATGGGCGCCACGGCATTCGTCATGGCCGACGTGACGGGCGCAGGCTACATGGCCGTGGCAACGGCGGCCCTGCTGCCTTCCATTCTGTACTACTTCTCCCTGCTCATGATGATTCACTTCGAGGCGGTGAAGAAGGATATCGGCGTCATGCCTGCCGATCAGATTCCAGATCCCCGCAGCGTGTACCGCAGGCTGTACCACATACTTCCCATTCTCGTACTCATCTACTTCCTGATGTCCGGCCGAAGCGTTATCTCTTCCGCCTACCTGGGAACGCTTTCCGTACTCATCGTTTCCAGCTTCAGCTCCTCCACGCGGTTCACGTTCCGCAAGCTTATGGATACGCTTGAAGGCTCTTCCCGCAACGCCCTCATGATTTCCACCTGCAGCGCCTGCGCCGGTATCATTGTGGCTATGGTGTCCATCACCGGCATAGGATACAAGTTCATCAGCCTCATCACCGATCTGGGCAGCTTCAACATTCTTCTGCTTCTTGTGCTGCTCATGTTCACCTGCTTTGTGCTGGGCATGGGCGTGCCCGCCACGCCGGCCTATATCATCGTGGCCACGCTCGGCGCTCCCGCTCTCATGAAGCTCGGCGTTCCCACGCTGGCCGCCCACCTGTTTGTTCTCTATTACGCCATCCTTTCGGAAATCACGCCGCCGGTCTGCCTGTCGGCATACGCAGGGGCGTCAATAGCAAAAGCAAGCGCCATGGAAACGGGCTGGCGGGCATTCCGTCTCGGAATCGTGGCCTACATCATTCCGTTCATGTTCATATTCCAGCCCTCGCTGCTGCTCATCGGCGATACCATGACGGTTGTGCAGTCCATCATCACCGCTGTTGTCGGCGTGGTCGCACTGGCCGGCGGCATGCAGGGATACTTCGTTACGGACTGCCGTCCGGTTGAACGCATCATGCTCGTCATCGCCGGTCTCACGCTGCTTTATCCCGGACTCTATACTGACCTTCTCGGCCTGGGCCTCATTGCCGTTGTGGCTCTCGTTGAATTTTCCCGTCGTCGGAAAGTCCTTTGTTCCACAACAAAGGCTTGAAACCTTCTAATCTTGGAGATGGATTATGAGTTTCACACTGAAGAAGATGGTCCTTGCAGCCATGCTGGTAGCTTCCACCACCCTGACTGCACAGGCGGCACCAGAGTCGCTCCGCATCGTCTCTGCTGCCAACCCCAGCGGCACCTGGTACATCGGCATGGGCGCCATAGGCAAGGTGTACACCACCATGAATGAAGGAACGGACGTGACCATGCTGCCCGGCGGCGGCGCCACCAATGCTCCCCGTGTAGCCTCCGGCGCGGCTGATCTCGGCGTTGCCGAAAACAGTATCCTTGTGGCCTTCAAGGAAGGTAAGGAACCTTACAAGCGTCCTACTCCCAAGGGTATAGCCAGCATCATCAATCTTCAGGACCGGATCAACTATCAGATCGTTTCTCCCGAGGCCTCTCCGGTGAAGGATCTGCGTGATCTCAAGACCATGAAGAACGTGAACATCGGCGTCGGCTCCACCGGCGGCTCCACGGAAAAGATCTTCCGCAACCTGCTGATGGAATACGGCATTACCTATGACGATATCCGTGCCAACGGCGGCAAGATCGTGACCAACGGCTTCGACGACATCGCCAACATGGTCAAGGACGGTCAGATCGACGTGTTCGTGTGGATCGGACCCGGCGAAGCCTGGTTCATCGTGGACGTGTCCGGCAGCGTTCCGCTGAAGTTCCTGTCCATTGATCCGGAGATTGCCCAGAAAGCCGCTGCCAAGATGGGCATCAACGTGGGTACGCTTCCCGCCGAATTCTACAAGGGAAAGGTCGGTCCCAATGTGACGACCTTCTGGGATACCAACGCCATTTTCGTGCGTGACACCCTGAGCGAAGAATCCGCCTACAATCTGACCAAGGCCATCATTGAAGGCAAGGAAGACATTGCCCGCGCCAATCCTTCCTGGGTGTCCATCGACCCCACCAAGGGCTGGCAGAATAATGTGTTCCCTCTCCATCCCGGTGCTGAAAAGTACTACCGCGAAAAGGGATACATGAAATAAAGCCTGACCGATGCCGGGGGCTGCGGCCCCCGGTCTTTCGCCCTGGCGGGAATTGCCTGCCAGAACGAAAGGCCGGATTCTCGGATATTTCGGGTTCCTTATTTTTCCACAATATACCAGGGAATGGTGTCAAGGGGTTTTTCATGAATGTTTCTCCCTTATTTGAGCCTGTAAACATAGGGCCGCTTCGCCTGAAGAATCGATTCGTTATGGCTCCCATGTCCGTTCACATGACCGAGGACGGAAGTGTGACGGATAAGGAAGTCGCCTTTGCGGAACGCCGTGCCGAAGGCGGTGTGGCCATGATTATTGTCGGCTCCATCTGCGTACGCCCCGACGGCAATTTCGGCGGCCAGCTTTTCATTGAGAACGACGAGAGAATAGAGGGGCTTCGCCGCCTCACGGACGCCATGCACAGACACGGCTGTCTGGCTGCGGCGCAGATTCATCATTCCGGGCGCGAAACCAACAAGCGCACCTCCGGCTACCAGCCTGTGGCGCCTTCGCCTTTTGAACCCGAGTCTGTTTCCGTGTTTCAGGCGGAGTATGATCCTCCCCATGTCCTGAGCACGGAAGAGGTGAAGGAAATGGTGGAGTGCTATGCTCAGGGTGTGCGCCGTGCAAGAGATGCCGGCTTTGACATGTGCGAACTGCACTGCGCGCACGGCTATCTCATCAGTTCCTTCATGTCGCCGCTGACGAACAGGCGTACCGATGAGTACGGCGGCTCCTTCCTGGGCCGCATGCGCTTTATCACCGAAATCATTCACCGCATAAGAGAGCTGGTGGGCGAGGATTATCCCGTCAGCTGCCGCATAGTGGGCGACGAGCTGCGCGAGGGCGGCATCGACATGGCTCTTGCCGTGGAGATAGCCCGTTATCTTGAAGGGCTGGGCGTTGTGGCGCTGAGCGTGTCCGCAGGCATGTTCCCGTTTGTTCGAACGGTGTCCAACATGTATCACCGGCACGGCGTCAACCTCTATCTTGCCGAAAACATCCGCGACGCCGTGCATATTCCGGTGTTTTCCGCAGGACAGCTCGATAGGCCGGAAATTCAGCTTGCCGCTCTGGAGAAGGGCAAGGCTGACGTCATATGCATCGGCCGTACGCTCATTGCCGATCCGGATTATCCCAACAAGCTGCGTGAAGGACGCCTGGATGACATCATCTGGTGCATTGCCTGCAACAAGGGCTGCCATGACCGTTCTTCCGGCGACCGCAGCGTCAAGTGCGCGCTCAATGTCATGAGCGGTCGGGAAGCCGATCCTTCCTTCGCCCTGAAACCTGTGGACAAGCCCCGGAGGGTCATGGTCATAGGCGGCGGTCCCGCCGGCCTTCAGGCCGCAGCCGACGCCGCCCGTCGCGGACATACGGTTTCGCTGTGGGACGACAGGGCAGAGCTTGGCGGACGCCTCAGACTGGCGGCCGTTCCTCCGCATAAGGATCGCTATGGCGAAGCCTGCGACTATCTGGCAAGAGAAGTGCGCAAGCTTCCCGTGGAGGTGCGGACGGGCCGCCGGGCGACTCTCGACGACGTAAAGGCATGGAATCCCGATGCCGTCATTCTTGCCACGGGCAGCGTGCCCTTCGTTCCTCCCGTAGCGGGAGCGGACCAGGACTTTGTGGTTCCGGTGGACGAAGTTCTTGAAGGCAGAGCCGAAGTCGGCCGCAAGGTTGTGGTCATAGGCGGCGGCTCCGTGGGTGCGGAAACGGCGCATCTGCTTCTTGAACAGGCGCAGAGAGACATCACCATTGTGGAAATGCGCGACGGCATAGGCATTGACCTGCCGCAGGATTCCCGTATCTGTCTGCTTGATATTTTTGATAAGTCTCTGTCGATGCACTGCATTGTGAACGCCCGTGTGACCTCGCTGGGAGATCACTCCGTTACGCTGGAGAGAGATGGCCGCAGCGAATGCATCGAGGGCGTTGATACCGTGGTCATGGCTGCAGGCGCAAGAGCCGATCGGCGTCTGCTGCAGGGAATCGAAGAGATGGGAGTACAGGTGCTGCTCGCCGGCGACGCCGAAGCTCCACGCGACTATGTGAAGGCCATCCGTCAGGGCGCCGAGGCGGCCCGGGCCGTCTGATGCGGTCCACACGTTCATCCCGGCCGGCCTTTCTCAGCAACAAAACAGCGCGGCAGTTTCTGCCGCTTACGTCAGGAGTTTCTTATGAAAATCATTGATGCCCGTCTTCGTCCGCCGCTGAAGGATTATCTCCGCTGCAATCTCTATCGCGATCCGAAGAAGACGCAGGCCTGGAGCGACAACTTCCTCATGAAGCTTTCCCCGGCTGCGGAACTGTGCAATGCGGAACTGCTGTATCAGGAAATGGATGAAGCCGGCGTGACCATGGGCGTCATGACCGGCAGGCAGAGCCCCGATATGGGTCATGTTTCCAACGACGACCTCATGGCCATCATGAAGGAGCAGCCCGGCCGCTTTGTCGGCGTTGCCGGCGTGGACGGCAGCAATCCCGAGGCAGCCATTGCCGAAATCGAGCGTACCGTCGTCAACGGCACTCTTCCTGCGGCCGGCATGGAGCCGGGATGCGGCGAGATTCCCATGTATGTGGACGACGCCCGCCTGTATCCTATCTACCGGTACTGCACGGAGCACTCCATTCCCATGTTCCTGATGGGAGGCGGCGGCAACGGACCGGATCTTTCCTTCAGCAATCCTGAACATATCGACAGGGTCTGCCGTGACTTTCCCCATCTGACCATCGTGAACATGCACGGATCCTATCCCTGGATTCCGCAGGTGCTGTTCAGCTGCATGTGCCATCCCAACATGTATCTGGCGCCGGATATGTATATGTACAACATGCCCGGCATCCAGGACTATGTGGTGGCTGCCAACGGCTTCCTGAAAGACCGTTTCCTCTTCGGCAGCGGCTATCCCTACATTCCGCTGAAGCAGGCCGTGGATATCTTCCTTGAAATGCCGTTCCGGCAGGATGTGCTTCCCAACGTTCTCTACAAAAACATGGCCCGGGTTCTCGGACTCGATATGGACTGATATTCCGGGGCCGTGCTGAACGGCCCCCTCTTTACCCCTTCTTTTCCACGGCGCAGCTTCCGGGCGCGGAGCATCGCCATTTCAGATCGAGGTGTCCATGCTTTTCTCACCTGTCGTGATCAACAAGACAGAATTCAAAAACCGCATCATCTTTCCCGCCATGCTGACGCGCTTTGCCGCCAGCGGAGGGGAAATGAGCGATCAGCTTATGAACTACCATGTCGCTCGCGCCCGCGGCGGCGTGGGACTGAACATGCTGGAGGCCACCTGCGTTCATCCTTCCGGCATATGCTTTGATTCCGGCCTCAGCCTGTACGACGACCGCTATATCAGAGGGATGAGCCGTTTTGCCAGGGCCATTCATGAAGCGGGCGGCAAAGCCGGCGTACAGCTCAACCACGGCGGTCTTCATACCGTTCCCGCCGTTTCCGGCGGCCCTGTTCCGCTGGTTTCCTTCGTGCCGGGCATGACGCCCGAGAGCAACTCCCGCGTTCTCGAGGAAGAAGAGATCCGGGAGCTTGTGAAGGCCTGGGGCGATGCTGCCAGAAGAGCCGTTGAGGCGGGCTTCGACATCGTCGAGATTCACGGCGCCCACGGATACCTGATCGGTCAGTTCCTCTCGCCCCTCACCAATCGCCGTGACGATGCCTACGGCGGCGACTTCGAACGCCGCATGAGATTTCCTCTGGAAGTCATACGCTCCGTCAGGGAAGCCGTGGGACCTGATTTCCCCGTGTCGTTCCGCTGCAGCGTAGAGGAATTTCTGCCCGGCGGCATCACGCTGGATCTTGGCTGCCGCATCGCAAAGGAGATCTGCGATGCCGGTGTGGATCTGTTCAACGTCAGCAGCGGAACCTGCACCAATACCTGGTACATTGAATCGCCCGCGGCGCTTCCGGCGGGATTCAACGGCGACAGGGCGCGGGCCGTCCGCAAGACCGTGGGCGACGACATGCGTCTGGCCGTTTCGGCTCGAATCGGCCGCAGGGAAGTGGCGGAATCGCTTCTTGGCGAGGGCGGCGTGGACATGGTCTGCATGGGCCGCGCTCTCATTGCCGATCCTGAACTGCCGCGCAAGCTCATGGAAGGAAAAGATGCCGAGGTGCGCCCCTGCATTTACTGCTGCGAAGGCTGCTGCAAGCAGCCGCTCATGAGCTGCGCCCTGAATCCCGAAGTCGGCAGGGAAGCACATCCCGCCGCTGCGTCCGACGGAAAAAAGAAGGTTGTCGTTGTCGGCAGCGGTCCTGCCGGCATGGAATTTGCCCGCACGGCGGCTTCCAGAGGGCATCAGGTTACCCTGTATGAGGCGGATGCCGATCTTGCCGGCAAGTTCAAGGCCGCGTCGCTTCCTCCGGGAAAGTCGCTGCTGGGCGATGCCGTCAAATGGTTTGAGAACAGCCTTTCCCTGAACGGCGTGGAAGTGAAAACGGGCGTTCGTGTGACCGCCGACATGCTGAAGCAGGAAAAGCCGGACGTCGTTTTTGTGGCTACGGGCAGCACGCCCGTATGTCCGGGATTTTTGAAGACTCCCGAGCTTCTTTCCAGCGGCATTCTCAAGCATGCCGTGGATGTTCTTGAGGGGGCCGAAACCGGAAACAGAGTGCTGGTGATAGGCGGCGGCCTTGTCGGATGTGAATGCGCTGCTTTTCTTGCGGAAAGAAAGCGTGAGGTCACCATCGTGGAAATGAGGGACGCTCTTGCCGCCGACATGGAAAAGCACGGCCGCTTCTTCCTGCTGGAGGAACTGGACAAGCTGCATGTGACGCCTCTGACCGGATATGCTCTCTCCTCCCTGTCGGGAGACGGCAGGGCCGAAGTGAAGGACGGCTACGGCAACGTGTTTGAGCTGCCCGCCTTCGATACGGTGGTGCTCGCCGTGGGGTACAGCCCCGACAGGCAGCTGTGCGCTGAACTGAGCCGGGAGAAGATTCCCTTCCTTGCCGGCGGCGACTGCACGGGAACGGGCAAGATATTCGACGCCGTGAATGATGCCCATGCTCTGGCGCTGAAGATCTAGGCATTCCACAACGTTCATGCAATGCGGGACGCTCCGGCGTCCCGCCAGAATTAAAAGGATCAAGTATGGCTGTCATATCTCAGGCCCATCGCATGGAGCAGGCGCCTCTTTCCAAAATCCGTGAGATCATTGCCTATGCCGGAAGCCTTGAAGCGGCGGGCAAGCGCATCATTCATCTGGAAATCGGCGAGCCGGATTTTGACACTCCCCCTCATATCGTGGAAGCCTGCAAGAAGGCTCTTGATGAGGGAAAGGTTCATTACGGTCCCGTAACCGGCATTGCTGAGCTTCGTGCCGCGGTGGCTGAACGCTACAACAGACTTTACGGCTCCGATTATGAGCCCGACGAGGTCATGATTTCCGTCGGCGTTGAACAGGGCGTGTTCCTTGCCATGAACGCCTACCTCAACCCCGGAGATGAAATTCTCGTTCCCGATCCCGGTTATCTCTGCTATTTCACCCTGCCCAACATCACCGGCGCCAGGGCCGTTTCCTATGCGCTGGAGGAAAAATACGACTTTCAGCTGGACGCCGCCGTCATGGAGAGCCTGATCACGCCCCGGACGAAGGCCATTCTGCTCAATTCTCCCTCCAATCCCTGCGGTTCCGTGCTGAATGAGCAGTCCCTCCGCCTTGTGGCGGATCTTGCGGAAAAATACAATCTGCTCGTCATCTCCGACGAAGTGTATGCCGACATGGTATACGGCGGAAAGAAGTACTGCAGTGCGGCTTCTCTTCCCGAGCTGAAGAAAAGACTCATAGTGCTGCACGGTTTTTCCAAGTACTTCGCCATGACCGGCTGGCGCATAGGCTACATTCTCTGTGACCGTTCGCTCATGGATCCCATGATGCGTCTGAACTTCTACAATCTCTCCTGCCCGTGCACGTTCACGCAGTATGCCGCGCTTGCCGCTCTGCAGGAGGACGACGCTCCTTCGCGTGCCATGGTTGAGGAATATGAAAAGCGCAGAAACTACATGGTGGAGGCGCTCAATTCCCTTCCCGGCTGTTCCTGCACCTGCCCGGACGGCGCCTTCTATATTTTCGTGAACATCACGGGAACGGGTATGTCCGGCGATGAGTTCTGCCGTACCATGATCGACGAGGCCGGCGTTTCCATGACTCCCGGTCATGTGTTCGGTTCCATGGGAGAGGACTTCGTCCGCGTGTCCTATGCCAACTCTCTTGAAAATCTCAAACTTGCCGTTTCGCTCATGCGGGAAGTGCTGGAAAAGAGAGCGGCAAAATGAGCGCGTTTGATGAAAAGCTGAAAGCCGGGCAGGGCGTTGTCGGAACTTTCTGCCATATCGGCGGATCCGTTGCGGCGGAATGTCTGAGCCTGTCCGGACTTGATTTCGTCATCATCGACACGGAGCACGGGCCGTTCGTGGAGGAAAGCGTGGCGGATATGATCCGCGCCATGCAGCTGCACGGAGCTGAGCCTTTCGTCCGTGTGCGCGACGGTTCGCGTGCGGCGGTTCTCCACGCTCTGGACTCCGGAGCCAGGGGCGTCATCATTCCGGATGTTCAGTCTGCGGATGAGGCACGCCGTCTGGTGGAATATGCGAAGTATTTTCCCATGGGCGCGCGCGGCGTGGCCTTTTCGCGCAGCGCGAAGTACGGTTTTTCACCGGAAATGAAGAATATCGGGGAATACTTCGAGGTTACCAACCGCAGAGTGCTGCTCATGCCTCAGTGTGAAACGCTGGGGGCTTTGAAGGACATAGAAGAGATCGCATCTCTTGAGGGCATAGACGGCATTTTCGTCGGCCCGTATGACCTCTCCGTGGCGCTCGGTGCTCCGGCGCAGTTCGATACGCCTGAGTTCCAGTCCGCACTTGCAGCCATCCTGCAGGCCTGCCGGAAGAACGGCAAGCTGGCTTTCATTTATACGAACACCAGACCCGAGGCTCAGGCCCGTTTCGATCAGGGCTATCAGGGCGCGGCCGTAGGCACGGATACCGCCTTCCTCGTCAGGGCCATACAGGCCATGCTGCAGTCCTGACACCGGAAAAAGCATACGCGGCATGGGAGAAGCCCGCATTCTTCTTCTCCCATGCCTGCCCATGCTTCATATGCTCGGACGCCGGAGAGGTGCCGGGTTCTTCTGCCTTACGGCGAGGGCAGGGAAGAGAGAGAATCGTCGCCGCAGATATTTCTCCGGCATGGAGCCGGAGGCAGCGGAAGGCGCGTTTGTGGATGCGCTCCGTATTTGGCCGGAGATTTTCCGGATATTTTCTTCTTACTGAGAAGGCGCGGCTGCCGTCGGAGGGATCGCCTTTCGGCATTCCGGCATGAGTCTGCGTCTCGAATATGCAATCCCATCTGCTCTGAAACGCTTTCTTACGCCCTGCCCGTCGTGGCGGAGGAGGGGAACGCTCTGGCCCGCGCCCGGTGATCCGGGAAGCGTCGCCTGCATGGCGTGTCCGGAACAAGGGGCTTTGCCGCGTCGTGTCGTCGGGCGCGGACTGTCTTCTTCGTGGAATCCGGCAGAGTCGGCGGTGAAGCTTCTGCCAGAGTGCTGCACAGGATCGAATCCTCTGCAGCATGTTTTTTATCCTTCTGCCGTGATCGGTCTTTCTGAGTCGTCTGTTTACGGAACACCCCGAGGAGATCGCCATGCGAAAGCCCGTCCCTTCCAGTCTGAGGATATGTCTTTGTCTTGCCCTGCTGTATCTTTCATGGGGAGGCAGCTTTCTGGGAATGAAGTTTGCACTCGGAGGATTTCCTCCGGTGTTTCAGAACGGAATACGTCTGTGCTTCGCGGGAGCAGTCATGCTGATGCTGCTGCCCTTCACGCATCACGGCAGGCTTTCAGGCATCAGGGAGCTGGGACATTACGTGGTCCTGGCGTTTTTCATCATGTTCATGAACAACGTATGTCAGGCCGTAGGGCAGCAGACGGTTCCTTCTGGCGTTACGGCGCTTTTATACGGTACTGTGCCGCTGTTCATGATTCTCGGCGACTGGCTGATTCTGAAAGGGCCGAGGCCGGACAGAGGGCAGACCTTCGCTCTTGTCGGCGCAAGCCTGGGCATGGCCATACTGACGCTTGGAGGCTCCTCGGAAATGCGGGGAGACGCCTTCGGTATTTTTGTCATTCTTCTCGGCGTGTTCTGCTTTGTGGCAGGTTCTCTGTACGCGAGGCGCTTTCTCAGCAGCCCGGGACTGTCGCTCTATGGAGGGCTTGCCGTGAATATGCTGTTCGGCGGGCTGATGTCTCTTGCCGCCTCCGGGCTGATGGGGGAACGGTGCGACTTTTCCGAAATGACGTTCTCCTCGTTGACGGGGATGATTTTTCTTACGGTCTTTACAAGCGTTATCGGCTACTTCTGCTATTACTGGCTGCTTGTGCGCACCAGAACGCTGGTAGCGGTGTCCTTTGCTTATATAGATCCTGTCATAGCGGTGGTGCTGGGGGCCCTTTTCGGCGGCGAGTCGTTGTCGACTGCCATTGTTTTCTCCTGCGTTCTTATTGTGGTGTCCGTCATCATAGGCATGAACAGTGAAGGCGGCCAGAGACGAAGAACTCGCTGAGGACAGAGCTTGCAGATGCAAAATATGAAGATTGCGATGCCCGTCTGCGTGATATTATTTTATAAAAGTAATTACTTCTAAAA